>Ga0180732_1000426_pt1 | contig 37363 bp, 70 predicted proteins | sample KR11_01MetaG_FD_148674 | JGI IMG/M metagenome (GOLD analysis project Ga0180732, IMG submission 148674) | Groundwater microbial communities from the Olkiluoto Island deep subsurface site, Finland - KR11_0.1 MetaG | ecosystem: Environmental > Aquatic > Deep subsurface > Groundwater | place...
GCACTGTATTCTATCTACTTGGCGTAGCAGCCGCTTAAAAAAAAGGAGGTTGGATTGTTACTTACAGTTTTTGAGCGTTTACTACTCAGGAACATTGTGCCTCAGATTCAAGGTTGGAATTATGCCCATATGAAAGAGGCACGGGAACTTATTGAAGGTCTATTTACTGAACAAGAGGAAAAGGACTTAGACTTTCAGCAAGAAGGGACTCAAGTCAAGTGGAAGGTTGCTAAAGAAGATGGCGAGCCAATACCCCAGGAAAGGGACATCGCTGTTAGTGATGGACTAAAAGGTAAAATAGCCAAGTTCTTGAAGCAACTTGATAAAGAGGAGAAACTTGGCTTTGAGCATTATACTTTGTTTTCTAAATTCGTAGATTAGAGAGTCTGCGCAGGCATTGGGTGGCGGAGGGGGCAAGACATGGTTTATTCTCCTTTTCCAATCTTGCCCCCTAATTTAAGAAAAGGGGAGAAAAGTATCAAATCCAATGGAGGTAAAATATGACTGTCCGAAAAGAAGCGACAATTCAAAGGTATATTGGTTTATCAACCGGGGATACTAAACCAACTTCTGTGCCAGCGGGTTCTACATACTACGCCTATGATACGGGTTTAATGTATATCACCCCTGACGGCACTAACTGGTATCAAAAACCTACAGAGAATTTACAGGCAGTTTCGGCTTTGGCATCAGACCATACTTGGTCGGGATTAACAACTACTTTAACTGCCGGGGCAGCATTGGCTATTGGTAATTTATGCTATGTTGGCTCAGACGGGAAAATGGAGCTTATAGATGCTGATGCGGCTGCAACAATGCCTGGTGTAGTACTAGCAACGGCTACAATTACTGAAGATGCTACGGGTGTATTTCTAATAAGAGGATTTATGCGGGATGATACTTGGAACTGGACTGTAGGTGGGATTTTATATGGCAGCACTACTGCGGGGGGGATGACGAATACTGCCCCAAGCGGAAGTGGTGACCAAGTCCAAACAGTAGGTATAGCGCTTTCAGCCGACATAGTTTACTTTAATCCGAGCTTAACACTTGTGGAGGTGGCTTAAATGGCTGATGTAAAGACAATAAGTGGTGTAACAGTTGATGTCCCTGTCCACGCTGCTAACCTTGCTGCCCATACCTTAAATATAGGGCAGATTTTACAGATAGGAGCATATACTTCCTTAGATTTTGTGGGTGCTTATAATGCAGCTGCTATTTCAGCAAACCGCCTTCACGCTGTCCAAGCTTGGGTAAGTAGAGATATAACCATCGACCGTATTGCTATTCACATAACTGTTGCTGGGGCGGCAGGAAAAGTAGTTAGGCTTGGTATTCATAATGACGGTACTAATTGTCTACCAGGGGCACTTCTTAAGGATTGTGGCACAGTTCCAGCAGATGCTACTGGAGTTCAAGCCATTACTCTTTCTCCAGCCGTAGCTTTAGCTAAAGGTTATTACTGGCTTGATATATTCTCAGATGGAGCACCAACTCTTGTAGGTTTTCAACCAGTCATTGCACGAGGAGGGCAGCATCCCACGGATTTTGCCTATCTTTATACACATTGGTATAAAGAGCTTGCTTATGGTGCGTTACCAGACCCATTTCCTGCTGATGCTACCCATTTCGCCTTTACTTATCGTGTGTTTGTAAGGGTTGCCAGTCTTGCTTAGGAGGTAAGTAATGAGAGAAACAAGAATAACATCAACAACTTATGGACTTGGAGGTTCTAACCCAACCAAGCCAAACAATAACATCGTAGAGCAAGTAACGACCATAATCTCTGATGCTCAACTAGCCGAGGAAGCTGAAGAAAGGGCATTGGCTAAAGCCAGCCAGTTAATAGATGCTATCACCAATCTAGCTGAAGCCAAGCTATTCCTGAAGAGGTTGTGTCAAAGGTTAATAAATAAAGGGCTATTGCCATAAGTTAAGGGAGTAGACTAATGGGAAAGAAAAAGAAAGTAGCTAGCAAAAAGAAGCAACAAAAGCAAGTGCAGGTCATAGGTAAAAAGGGCAAGAAATGAAATGGGATTTGAAACTTTGAAGAATATAATTGAATATAACAAGTTGCAAGAGGAGTTAGGAAAGCAGGAAGCAATAGAGCCTACTGAATGTTCAGAAGATGCTTGGCCACTTAATGTTAATAGCAAGAATGAACGTTCTTGCCCTATTTGTGGCAGAGTTTGGAGAATATAAATGGCAAGTAATGTAAACGCATACGCAACTTTGACAGAACTCAAGGCGATTCTAGGTATAACCTCCACTACTGATGATATTCCTATGCGTAAAATTCTTGAAGCTGCATCAAGGGCGATAGAATCAAATATCAATAGGCGATTTTATTGCACAACTGAAACTAAATATTTCGATGGTGCTAAAACTTTGTGGATTCCCGATTTGCTTTCGGTTACTACTCTAAAGACGGACGAAGATGGGGATGGCACTTTTGAGAATACTTTTAATGCAACTCTTACTTCCACTAATCCTGTGGATTATATTCTATATGGTGGTGGATTAGAGGATAGTCTCAATCTATACCCTAAAGTAAGAATTGAGATAAGCCCGAATGGTGATTATGGTTCGTTTGCTAATGGAGTCAAGAAAGGTGTAGAAATTGTAGGGACTTGGGGATATGGAGATGGCACTTCGGCAACGCCTTATGTGGCAGATACTACAACCGCCGAGCCGATAGATGCTGGTGAAACGGCGATAGATGTTACCTCTGCTTCTAATTTATCGGCAGGGCATACCCTTTTATTAGTAGATGCTACAGCAGGTAATGAGCAGATGTATATTACCTCTATAAGTTCAAATACTATTACAGTAGAAAAGGGTGTAAATGGGACATCTGATTTGGGGCATACTACAGATAAGCAACTCTATTATTACAGATACCCTAGAGACATTATGCAGGCGTGTATAGATTTAAGTGTAGCTCTCTATCAGAATAGAACCAAGCAGGGGTTACAGAGCGAGAGACTAGGGGATTATTCTTGGGTTGCCGCAGGGACTTCTCTTGGTTTTACAATGATTGACGCCATATTAGCACCCATCAGGGGCTATAAGAGGATGAGATTCTAATGCCAATCAGTAGTGGTTTACTAATAGAGACTTTTTATCCTCAAACTATTACTGAGGTTGCTGATGGTCAGGGAGGCACGACAACTTCTTACGCAGATGGCATAGCTTTCAGGGGTAGGCTTTCAAGCCTTCCTATTGATGAGAGAATGAGTCAGGATAAACAGACCGTATTCGCTTCTCATAAACTCTATTGTAATAACCAGACAATCACAGAGGCATACAGAATAAGGAACTCTGATAGCACGAGGTATTTTCAAATCAAGGGAGTCATCAATCCATCTAATGCCAACGACCACCTAGAGATATTGGTGCTGGAGTTAGATTAAATGGGAACTAATGTAACTATCAAATCATACCGTCCTCAAGTAGAGGCTCGTATTATGGACAATCTTGAAAAAGGTATATCTAATGCGGGAATGATAGTTGCCAGACAGGCAAAGAAAAATGTAACTCGTCCAATGCCGTCTGGTATTTTAAACCACTGGTGGAGAGATACGGGAGAACTAGCAGGTTCTATCGCTAATGAAGGTGGTAATGGCATATTTCGTATTGAGAAAACAGGTAATGAAATCTCAGTATTAGTAGGGACTAAGGTTGTTTATGGGACATATCTTGAATTTGGAACAGTTAATATGCCCCCATACCCTTGGCTATTCCCTGCTGTTGAATCTAAACGAAAAGAGATTACTGAAGCAATTAAGGCGGGTGGAGGCAAGATAACTGAGATAGAAGTTGTTGGCGGTATTTGGGAGAAGGAATGATAAGTCAAGCTAATGTTGGATTTTATACCGCACTTTGCTTGTGGCCTGAGACTTGGGTTAAGAATACTGCTTATGCTTTGGGTGATGTAGTTAAGGCTACCACTTATAATAGTCATTCCTATTTATGCATAATTGCGGGGACTTCACACACAACTACTGAACCAACGTGGTCTACTACAAATGGAGCGACACAAACTGATGGCACGGTTACCTGGAAAGTTTTTGATAGTAAGTGTTATCAAGTCAAAGCTCCACAAGCAAGCGTTGTTCCTTATATCTGCTTTGGGTTGGAGACGGATGTTCCAATGGGAACATTTGAAAGCCCGATGGCGATGGAGAGTTTGACCTTCTGGGTTAATGCCTTCTCTGATAAGTCAACTGCCGATGTCGCAGAAATAGCAGATGAAGTTATGGCGACACTTGATAATGTTACCTTATCAGTAACGGATTATACGAGTATGAAATGCGTGAGGGAGTTTATATCTGGAACATTATATGACCTAGAGACGGGTATTTACCAGACAAGTCTACGCTACAGGGTCTGGTTAGACAAGATATAGATTATCATTATTTTTAATCTTATTATACCAAGCGTATATAGAGAATTTAAGCCCGTGTAAAAAGCGGGCTTTTTTATTTAGATAACTAATGGGAGGTAAAAGAATATGCCAGTTCATTTAGCAGGTAAAGACGGATATGTAAGTATTGGGGTGGGGACTATACAAGGTATCAAGTCCTGGACATTAGATTATGTAACCGATGTATTAGAGACAACTGATTTCGCTGACGCTGGAGTTAAAAGTTATATAGTCGGTTGTTCTGGATGGTCAGGAAGTTTTGAGGGATACAAATATGCTGCTTCCATAGCGCAAGGTAGTGCTGTAACCTTGAGTCTCTATGAATCGGCAGGAGCCTATTGGTATTCAGCTGCATCTAGCACACTTATAATTGGAACTCATGCTTCAGTTGGTCACGATGGGATTGTCTCCGTATCCTATGATTTCCAGGGTAGTGGTCTGTTATCTCATACTGAGGCATAAGGAGGTATAAAATATGTCAACACATTTAGCAGGTAAAGCAGGAAATGTATATGTAGCCAATTTACTACTGGAAGATTGCGAGGATATCTGGGAAAATGGGGCAAAGGGAGTAGCCGCCAAGGAAACTACTATATTCAAAGTGGGGACTGCTAGTGCAAAGTGTACTCTTGCCGCTACTCCAGGGACTCAAGCAGTTGCAATGTTTGAAACGATGTCAAATCCCACATTTGATTTTACGGATTATACCCATATTCTATGCTGGGCATACTCCGTGCCTACAACCGTGGCAGGAGATTATCGTATAAGTGTAGGAACAGGGGCAGGAGGCGCAACGCCCACAACTTATGTGACTTTGCCAGCATTAACGGCAACTACTTGGAAATATTGCCACTGTACTGAAGTTGTTGGCTCCGAGATGGCCGATACCACGGTTGGCACTATTATTGCTCTATACACATGGGCAAACGGAGCAGAGAATGATGTTATCTATCTTGATGATATAAGGGCAGCCAAGAATATATTGGGTATAAACTCTTGGTCGCTAGACTATGTGACTGATACACTGGAAACCACAGACTTTGCAGACGCTGGGGTAAAATCCCATATTGTAGGCGGGTCTGGCTGGTCTGGTTCATTCTCTGGTTCTAAGTTTGGTGCTCCCTTGTCTATCGGTTCTCAATACGGGATAGAATTAGCGGAGAGTGCTACTGTTACACAAATGTATTTAGGCAATGCTATCATAACTGCCGTGCATCCTTCAGTTGTTTTGGATGGCTTAGTTGTTGTCTCATACGACTTCCAGGGAACTGGTGTGCTTTCGGTAGCTTCTGCTTAGTTATGGATGGGGGAATTGCTGTCTTGTATCAGAATGGCAAGCAATGCGGGGGTATCTACAATTGGGAGATAAATCTAAGTAGTGATTTCACTACCGTGAACGGCTGGCAAGAATTTACCTTTAAAAAGAATATTACTGCTAATAGTTACTGGTTAGTTGAAGCCCCTGCTGATGATTGTTTTGAAATAAAATTCTACAAGGTTATGCAGGGGGCTTTAGTTTTAATGGATGAAGGGATAGTGGAGATTCTTTTACCAGATACCATTACTTTAGACCGCAGACTTGATGCACCACTAGAAATGATATGGAGAAAACCCCTTGAATACTGAGGCTGTAATCTTCATTGCTCGGAAGTTGCATTGGAGTAGAGAAGAAATCGGGCATCTTTCTCCCAGACAATTTATTGATGTTTATAATGAACTTGCCTATCAAGAATCTGTTGATAACTATTTAGAGCAATATTCAGTAGCCTCTATTCTGGCAGCGATTTATAATACTATTCCTCAGAAGCGTGGTAGTAAGACATTCAAAGCAAGTGACTTTCTAAAAGGCGATATACCAGAACGCAACCCTAAACCACAAGATTCAATAGATAAAATGGCGGAAGATAAGGGTATTAAATTACCCTCTAAGGAATTAAAAGAAAGACAATGACAGATTGGCAACGCCGTGAGAAAAAGCTTGCAAAAGAAAAGAGCAGAATGAAACAACACGGCAAGAATATAGGTGTAATCTACAGAGACCGCATATTAAAGAAAAATAGGAATATAAATAAGGAGAATGATGATGTCAAAATTGTTAGGTAATAAAGTTGGAGAAGAAGTTTGCAAAGTTTTGGGGATAGATTCTAGCAACATCGCTAAAGTGGATATTCTTTTAAGGGCAAATGATGTGGCAAGAGTGGAGATAACAAGATTTTTAGAATCAACAGAAGTTGACCAACTGAAAGAAGTATTAGAGAAATATGAAATTATTGCAATTAAGGAGTAGATGATGGAAACCAACATTTTAGCTGAAGAGAAACCAAAGTCTATTAAACTAGCAGATGGTAAAGAGTATACATTGCCTCCAATAGACTTGACCACATTGGCAAATATACAAAAAACAATGGGATTCAAGTTGCGTGAACTTGCCTCCAAAATAGAAGATGATGCATTAGAAGTTTTAAGACTTCTAACTTATGCTCTACTCAAAGAGAATCACCCTGAACTTACCCTTGATGGAGTGGGTCACCTAATCACGCTAAAAGAGATTAAGGATTTAACGGAGACTATTTCAATTATAATGGCAATCTCTAGTTAGGAGATATTTTAATGAATGTGCTAGCAGAGCTCGTCGCTAAAATCACGGCTGACGCAACTGAATTAAAGAAGGGACTTGCCGAAACTGAAAAGGGTGTTCAGCAAACAGGCGAGGTAATAGAAAAGGAAACCAAGTCCTGGCAGCAGCAATTCAAGACTGTAGGGGCTAGTTTTACCAAGGTAGGTATTGGTATGATGGCTGTCGGCACAGCTCTTGTAGGCAGCCTGGTAGCAATAACTTTGAAAACTGCCAAAGCTGGTGATGAAATTGCCAAGATGTCACAAAAGACGGGCTTAACAATCCAGACACTTTCCAAACTCAAATATGCTGCTGAGTTATCGGGCACTAGCTTAGAGGGTATGCAGACAGCTATACGGACAATGTCATCGGTAATGTATGATGCACGGGCTGGATTGGAAACTGCCAATCGCACTTTTAGGGATTTGAATATCAACCTTGAAGAGTTGGCTGGACTTTCCCCTGACCAGCAGTTTATGAAGATTGCTCTGGCGGTAGCGGCTGTTGAAGACCCAATGTTGAAGGCAGCATTAGCTCAAGATATTTTTGGCAGAAGTGGACTTGAGTTATTGCCGATGCTATCTGAAGGTGAAGCTGGGTTAAAGGGAATGATGGAAGAGGCCGAAAAGCTCGGCGTTGTTTTTGATGAGAAAGCTGCCGCTGCTGCTGAGAAATTTAATGATGCCATAACTACACTTAAAACGAGTTTGCAGGGTGTTGGACTTGAAATAGCCAAAACTTTAATGCCGATATTAACTAATCTGGCTGAAAAGGCTTTGATAATTGTGGGCAGAATTAAGGATTGGATTGAATTGCATCCTGAACTAGCTAAAAATCTATTAGCATTAGGGGTTATTTTAGTCGGTGCTGGCGGTTTATTAATCGCTCTAGGGCAAATATCCAAAGCTATTATGGCTATAAATGCTGCATTAATAATTATGCACAGTTTATCAGGAGTGGGTATATTAAAGGTGGTGGCAGGGCTGGCGGTTGCTGCTGGCTTGATAGTTGCTATGAACAAACTTTTAGAAACTCCAAAAACTGCTACAACACCAGCAATTCCTGGGATGCAATATGGAGGCATCGTTCCTGGTGCTATTGGACAACCAGTCCCTATAATTGCTCATGGTGGCGAGGAATTTTTGGGAGTCGGTAATACTTTGTCAGCGGGCGGAAATACCGTAAATGTTAATGTTGGCTATCTTATGGGTGATGAAACTAGCTTACGGAAATTTACTCGTATGATAAAACAAATTCTGGGTGAAGATGACAGACGCACAGCATTTGGGCAGGTTAACCAAGGTTATTTCTATGGTAGGAGTTCTATCTAATGCCACAAGGAATAACTTATGAGGTAATGGTGGATTGGGATATGACTGATTGGGCAGATGACCCAGATTTTACTGGGACTTACGATGATATTTCTAATGATGTAGCTAGTATTTCGTGGATTCGGGGCAAGGAGAGAGAAGCTGGCAATTCACCAGCATCAACTCTGGAAATCAAAATGCAAGTAGGCTTATGCTCCAAATATTCGCCTGTTAATACAACTGGCGACCTCTACTTGAAACTTCTGCCCTGGCGGATTATTAGAGTTAGGGCATACTTTGGCACTACTTGGTATAATCTATTTTTCGGATATATAAGCAAATATCGTATAAATCCCCATCCCGATATACAAAGTGTTTCTTTATATTGCACAGATGGTTTGGATTTGCTGGCACGTCAATTAGTAAAGCAGGATTATAATACCCGCACATCAATGAGCGATGGAACGGCAATTGGTCATATTTTAGATGCAGCAGGCTGGTCAACTTCACGGCGAGACATAGATACTGATGGCGGCTCAAAATTATTAAATTATCCTACTGTTGGAGTTTATTAAGATAACAAGATGGATAGCAAAATATTTTATCCTAATGCACATCCAGAAACTACAAGTGTTGATGGATTCATTCAGAGAGGGGCATTGCTCCAAACTTGGGCTCAACTCAGAGATGGTGTGGGGACTGTTTCTGATTCTTACTTATTCGCAAACAATGGGATTAATTTTCTTTCGAGTAATACATCAGCCAAATGGGAAGAACTTGAGAGGGTAATAATTCTTTTTGATACTTCCTCTTTACTTAATCTTGGAAATGTAATTATTCGCAGTGTTACTCTATCTCTTTATGGTTTTATAACAGCAGGAGGAACGAAGAATAAGCAAGATGATTTAGGCATTGCTCCCGATGTAAATGTTTATAGTTCAAACCCTGCATCAAATACCGAATTAGTGCCCGCAGATTATGGCGCCTTGGGCACTACTCCTTTTTGCAATACACCTATCACTTATGCCAATTGGAAAGAAGGTTGGAATACTTTTACCCTTAATGCTAATGGGATAGCGGCAATCTCAAAGACTGGGATAACCAAATTCGGACTTAGAAATGCAAATTATGATGCGGCTAATATAGAACCTAGTTGGTCAGCACATCTACAGTCATATTTATTCTGGTATGCAGCTGATTGTGGATTAGCTACTGCTCCTAAACTCACTGTAAATTATACATCTATTAGAGGTTTAGTCCCAGGTGCTACTGATATTGTAACTCTCGAAGCACTGCGTAATATTGAAATGGCTGTGATGGGAAGAATATATGTGGACGAACAGGGCAGATTGAAATACGAAAGTAGATTTGCGAGGAATTTATAATGGGAGCGCCAGTTGCTACATTCAGCGACACAATGGCTGAAATTATATACGAATTGGATGATAGGGAAATATATAATGACATTCGCTCGGAAATAGATGTTACTGATACACAAATCATCGTTGATACTGGGGCAGAATATGATACCTATAATGTGGGGAAATATATATCACTAAGTGGTAATGAAACCAAATCTGTAACACTTTATTCTAGAGAAGGTGATAGGAGTGTTACATGGGTATCGGCTCAGGCATACGGATACTTCGGGCTTGATTCTGAACTTAAAGACCAGATATTTGGTGCGACAATAACAAGTAGCACCTCAACTTCTGTAACTATTGAGGTAACTAATCCCTTCAGCACTTATTGCCCCGATGTCCACGTTTGGGCAACCTATAGTTATCTTGTAAGCCCCGAAACGACACACGAAGAAAGCCTCATTCGCACTCTTCAAGTCAGGGGTATTGATAATAATAGTATTGCGAAATATGGACGTAGGGTAATGAATTTGACTTGGCCTTTAGGACAAACCGAAGCACAGATGCAATCCTTTGTGGATAAATACTGTGATAGATATTCTGAACCCGTAGCTAGAGTTACAATGACATTACTTGGTGATACTTTAATTACGCAAATACTGACCAGAAAAATCAGCGAAAAGATAACCGTGGTCAATACTAGATTAGGTCTAAATACTAATTTTTACATAAATGCGATTGATATTAGTCACGATGCTTCAGGTTTATTAGAAGCTAAATATACTTTAGAAGCAGCAAGAATTTTAGAAGGAGTAGGATTCTTTATTCTTGATACCAGTGCGCTTGATGGCACTGATGTTTTAGGTTGGGGATTATTTATTCTTGATACAAGCATACTTGATAGTGCCGATATTCTAGGTTGGTAATAGGAGGTTAAAATATGTCAGGAACATGGACTACACCAAAAACATGGATTTCAGCCGTATTGACTTCGGCTGAGATGATTACTCACGTTAGAGATAATGAAAACTATCTTAAAACACATATCGCACTGGAAGCAGCTAGTGAATTAACAATAGCCACTGGTGTGATAACTGTTACTCAGGGATATCATGATGTTGATACCGAAGCTGATGCGGCTACTGATGACTTGGATACTATTGGTGGCGGTGCTGAAGGAATGGTAATATTCCTAAGAGCAGAAAATACAGCCCGCACCGTTGTATTGAAGAATGGAACGGGCAACTTGGTATTGGGCAATAATATTTCTCTCGATGATACTAACAAGCATGTCGCCTTAATTAGAGATGGCACGAATTGGCATCTACTGTTTACCGCATCCGAAAGAACATTTATGGTTGATAGTTTCCAATATCCTGCATCGGGAACTGATTGGACACCACAACTTGAAGGAGCTAGATTAGCGGCTTCTTTAGCCGCTAAAAAGGTTTGGCTACCCCTGAATTTCTTAAAAATAGGCGACCAGATAATTAGTTATAATTTAGTAGGCGATGCCATAGAGGTAGCAGCACTAACATTAGATTGTAAATTAGTTAAAGTAAATAAAGCAGACCCATTGACCACAACTAATATTGCTGGTGGCGGTATTACTCAGATAATAGCTGATGGCAATTTTGATAGTGCGGCAATTCTTACAGCGGGTGAAGTGGTAGCAACTGATAAACAATATACTTTGGAAATTCTTGGCACTACTGGAGCTGGAGATTCAATAATAGTCATAGGTGCTGAAGTAGTGATTTGGCGTTTGACATGAAAGTTGCATGGTTTTTACTTCTCTTATTGGCAGGATTTAGTCTAGGTGCTGGGATAAAGATGCTGGCAGAATTTGCTAAATACATTCATAGACCAGATGTCTTATTTCCTGATATTTTGGATTATACGGCGATTATTTGTGTTAGTCTGTTTATGATGATATTTTGTCTCTTTAACATTATAAGGAGAAAAGAATAATGGATGCTTGGATTAAGTTTATACGAGCTATTACCCGCCCAATGATTGCCTTTAGTGGCTGGTTCTGCCTCTGTAATATGGTTTACGATGGTAAGGATGTCCCTGAGTTCTTTATTGGTGCTGTCTTGGGAATGACGGGGTGGTTTTTCTATGATCGCTCAAAACTTCACCAGGCCGAGAGAAACAAGAAAAATGGCACTACCACTGAAACCAACAACACTAAGTAACAGGCTGTTTTTAAGCGATTTAAGGGCATCATCTGAGGGAAGTTATAGGCACGGGCAGACCCCCTAGACTAATGCCTCGTTATCAAACAAGTTCTGAAAAGAAAACTTATGGGTAAAGGTATTACAAGAATAGGTAAACGGCAAGGGGCAAGAGGGGCAAAAGCGATTTGGGAGCGTGATGGGGGGATGTGTATTTATTGTGGTAACTATGCTGCCGTGATTGACCACGTTGTCCCTATATCAAAAGGTGGCCCGAACATAAAAAGCAATGAAGTCTGTGCCTGCAAAAGCTGTAATTATAAGAAAAGTAATAAACTAGACCAAGATATGTTGACTAGAGGGATATTCTGGCTTCTTCAACATGGAGAAGATATGTCTTGGTTAGATGATATTAAATGAAGACTTTACTGGCATTATTTACCAAACATCGGCACTGGCTAGGCTTCTGTCTTTTTGGTTCAGGTGTTGTTTTTTGTGTTGAACATTATATTCAGTATGGCGGAATTTGGCATCTATCCTTTATTGACCACGGCACTCTGGGACTAATTTTAATTGTCTTAGGCGCTGGACTTTCCTGGCTAAAGCCTGGGGAGAAACGGAGGTAAAGAATGGCAGAATTTACAGATATTGACAGACAGATATTACAAGAAACGCATAAGACAGTAATTGAACTTAAAGTCGTTTTATTGGGAATTAATGGCGATGAGGGATTGATAGGTAAAGTTAATGAACTATCTGCTAGTCATAATTGCTTACGAGAGAAGCATAATAGGTTAAGCAAATCATTCTGGATAGTGGTCGGCTTTCTTGTAGGAACTGGAGTTTTAGGCACTGGAATTTGGGGGTTACTACACTAATTATATGGAAATAACTATAGATAACACAGTCCCTATATTGGAATTTAAGAGGTGGATTGAGCAAACTATTAAGGATGGAGAAGAGAAACTGGGATTGAGTCCTGGACAAATTTCACATATCCTCTTTCTTATCTTAAGAGAATTAGACGAAAAAGAATCACGATAAGAAGCCATACTAAAGGTTTTGTCCTGTAGTGATGCTTCTTTTCTGCCCGGCTGTAAAAGGTCGGGCAGTTTTTTTGTTTCCTATTGGAAGACTAATGACAGGGAAAAGCAAATAGGTTAAGCACTAGCATTTGTGTTTTGGTGACTTTTAGTTGTTTTCAGGGGTTAGTCCTATCTGGCTCGGTGATAAGAGGCTAAAATTTTCCTCTAAAATATGCCTTTACCCCCTTGACAAAGGTAAAAGAAGGGTATAAACTATCTGTAAGACTTAAACTATAAGACTCCAGCGAGTCCAGCGGAGCTGGTTAGGAGGCTCGGAATGATACCACCAAAATGGGCACAAGAGTTAACCTTAAAGGCTATGCTATGGTGGGAAGAACAGAATAATAAAGTGCCAAATTTCAAACTTGATTGGAGACACGGGAATTATTCGGGGACAGCTTGGAATAGCCCCATTTATCGTCGTGAACAACGAATTCTGATTAGTGCAGGGAGGGACAGAATAAAAGCAAAACTAATCCTGCTTCACGAAATAGCGCATCAATTTTGTGGAGAGCGGGGGCATTCCCAACGATTCTGGGATATTGCCTGGCAACTTTACCGGTGGGCTAAATTGCCTATTCGGGACACATTAAGGAACGAGAGTAATTATCGCAAAGGGGCACTCGTTGCCTATAAACGAAATAAAAGGAGTTAAGGAGGCAAAAGATGACAACATATTTAGGGTCAGCATTTTCTCTCCAGATGATACCGTCTGGGGGGACTATTACAGTGGAACCTGTTGAATTTAACAGGTCTTACTTTATATATGTTGAGTGGCGGCACAGCTGGGCTCCAGGTGGACACTACAATCGTGTTGAATCACCTGATTTCACCTCTGTAGTTGGGCATGAGGGGACAGCAAAAGCTCTTTCAACCTTGATAGGGCATCCTGTCCTTCTGAATCGTCAGGCAATTGTGCTGACGCCTGATGATGCTCTTTATGTTGCTCAGCCTACTGGGCAACGGATTAAATATGGTGAAGAGCTTGACTTCCCCGAACTCAAGTTCTTCAGAGTGACCTTCCACCAGTGTCCTGGCTTGGATAGTTACTCTGATGAAAAACTTGAGCGAGAATTAAAATATCGTTCAGGCGAAGTAGAGGCTGAAGCCGAGCTTAAATCTTTAGCTTCTGAGCCAACAACTTCTCCCACTTGCCCGCAGTGTGAACTCAAGTGGGATGGTGTTACGGCAATGAAAATAGCTCTATTTGGAGGAATCTGCCAATGTGGCTTCTCTGTAAATTAGTAAGGAAGGAGGAAAGGAGGAAAGGAAATGCCTTGGCAGATAAAAGCAACTGAGACCCAATGTCCAAAATGTAAGACCATCTATATAACACAGAAGAATTTAACCTGTCCACATTGCAAAAGAAAGAAGGAGGCAAGGTGATGATAATGAATAAACTAAGTTGCGGATGTAAAAGAGGTTATTTCCTTTGTCCAGAAGCTGAAAGGTTATGGAGAGACTATAACTCAGCTTATTATGCAAAGGATTGGAAAAGGTATGAAGAATTGAGGCAAGAATATAAAAAGCACTTTGAGGAGGCAGAGGAATGAAAACGACCTACGGGGTATGGTTTATGACTAAGAAATGCACTAATTGCGGTTCACAATTTATTTATCAGCATCCGAACCAGCGAACCTGCGGTCCCGATTGTGCAAAGGCCCGGGAGCTTCAGGGAGCTAAGAGAGGCGGAAGACCAAAAAAAGGGGAGAAAATCATACTACCCTCAAAGAATTATACCAGCGCTTTTTATGATTTTATCTAAAGGAGGGAGAACACAGAAATGAAAAGACCAGACAAGCCACATAGAGATGGATACGAGGACGAGGAAGACTGCGAAGGATATTATGACCCTGACGAAGCGGATAGGAGAGACTGCCACAGTATTATGAAAAGAAGCCCTAGCGACCCTTGTGAGATATGTTTTAACAAGTGGCGTGCTGAAGAGGATGCTAAATGGGATGCTAAATGGGATGCTAAAACGCCGGAGGAAAAGGCGCAGCACGAGGCTTTTATCAAAGGACTAAGGGAATTATACTAGGAGATCTGAGCTGAAAAGCTAGGCAGGTGAAGGAGGTAAAAGATGAAGCTAGGCGATAAGGTTATTTTCAAAGATGGCTCTTTACGAAATCCTATTATTATAAAGGGAGTTGTTTGTTTTGGAAGGAGTGAGCCTTTTGTTCGGGATGAACAAGGGACAGTTTACTCCACGATTGGGTGGGAAGTGGAAATAATTGCTGACTATCAAAATAAGGAAGTAAAAGGAGGTAAAGCAGATGTCAGTTAAAGATTTTATCTATCAATTAACGAAGTTCGCAACCTTACCACCGAAGATAAAGCAGTTTGGCGACATCTACAAATGCCCCAATTGTGGTGCCAGGCTACTAGAGCCGAAGCCAAATCAGGTTACGAAATGCTTGTTCTGCGGATTACTAGTAAGGAGTTAAAGATGACCTACAAACTAAGTGAAGGCATTCTACTTGACTATGACATTGTAAGGGATGGTATCAGACTCCGAAATCTTGATGTGGACAGAAGATGCTTCGGAATCCCTTATAACAATATCCTGGATAAATTCATAGACTGGGGAGCATACTTTGAGGCTAATAATTTAAGGAATTAAAGGAGAAAAAAGATGACAAAATTTATTCCTACGCTAGGCAATATGATAGAGGAGATTGATAAGATTCTCAAAGGTCTTCCACCAGATTGCCGCGATGATTATGCTAAGTTGTTTTCAGGAACACTATTGCAGAAAGTGCTTTTCACGAGTAAAGATTTTGAAGAGGCGGCAAGTGAATACTGCAGGGATACAGGCTGGCGAGAACCATCTTAAAGGAGGAGAATAATGAAAACAGAAACACAACTCAAAGATAGTTTCACTTATACAATAGATTATCCCTTAATCTGTGCTTTCTTGACCCGAAGCGAGGGATTTCGGAACGATTGCCTTCGCCAGTATTGTGTGTTTTGGCGAGATGGTCAATGTCTTTTCGTAGCTATCTACGAGAGTATTAAGAAGGTGCATCGTGAGCCTTAAATTCTTTGAGTGTAAATTTGGCAGAATACCGATAGCCGATTGCTTAAAGAAATGTCCTGGCGGTGATAGGTGCTTGTCTTTACCTACCTTGATGTCAATTAGCTGGCAGAGACCTTGGAAGGGTAAGCCAAGTATAACTCAGCTTCTTAATGGAACTAGAATGGCTTATCTTGAAATTATTAAGGATTATGATGTTAAGCCCGATGATATGGCTTTTGCCTTACTAGGGACTCGTCATCATTGGAGACTTGACAAGATTGCCAGAAAGGTAAACGCTCTATCAGAAGAGAAACTAATAGACGAAGAGACCACAGGCACACTTGATTTGCTAGTTCCTGATGAGACTACTCAAGAGGAGAAGTATCTGCTCTACGATTATAAAACCTCAGGCTCATTAAAGGTTGCTCGTGCTTTTGGCTTGGTAGCTACTAAAGTGCCACATCCTACGGAAGTTTATAAGTCCAGCGGGAATTGGGGTAAGGCTGGCACTCCAAAAATGATTACTGTTTGGGAAGGACATCCTGAACAGGCAGACTTGTGGGATTGGGAACTTCAGCTCAATGCTTATCGGTTGAAAGTAGAAGAGATTGGCTTCGCTGTTTCTCGGATGTTTGTCCAGGTGACCGTAAGGGATGGTGGGACTTTTGTTGCAGAGAATAGGGGCATAATGAAGAACATCTACCTTATACCTGTTAAGCGATTAGATGACGAAGAGGTAGAGGCTTACTTTGCTTATAAGGCAGTTGACTTATTAAATGCTTTGAGTAAAAATGAAATGCCACCCCCCTGTAGTACTAAGGAAAGATGGGAAGGAATTAGGTGCGAAAAGTATTGTTCCGTCGCCGAGTGGTGCCCAAGATAATTAAAGACTAAACATTGCAATACTTTGTTATTTATGGTATAACATGAATATGAAAGAGATTATTGATTGGACTAATCTTGAGCAGTGGTATGTTGTTGAGAAGTTAAGTTATCTTGAAATAGCGGAGAGGTTGGGTTGCAAATGGCGTTCTGTTTTTAGTGCACTTAAGAGAAGAGGCATTCCTGCTCGGGGACAACCTGAGTCTATGCGCCTAAGAACGCAAAGGAAATTTGAACCTTTGCGGGGTCAATTATCTGAATTTGTGAAACAGGATTTAACTATGGCCGAAATGGCCAGACTTTTAGGATTGCCTAAGTCTGCCATTCACATAGCGCTAAAAGTTCTAAATATTCCACATATCACTATTAGACATCCTAGGGTAGGTGATGCAAGAAAAAACTGGAAGGGTGGGTATAAGACTACTGATGGGTATATTAGAGTAAGAAGTCCTGAGCATCCATTTAAGGCATCAGATGGTTATGTTCCAGAGCATCGTCTTGTTGTTGAAAAGAGACTAGGACGCTATCTACTTCCCTCAGAAAAAGTTCACCACAGAGATACTAATAGGTCAAATAACGAAGATAGCAATCTAAAACTCGTATCGCCCTATGAAAACCTGATATATACCGAACTATGCACAAATTGTCCTGTCATAAAGGAAGTGAAACGATTAAAGCGAGAGATAGAGCGAGTGTCTAAAGTTTGTCAATTGATGTTAACTTAGCAATATTAAAGAAGAAAAGGAGGATAGATGAGAAATATACCTATGTTATGTCTATGGTGCTGTGCGGAATGGTATGGCGGAGACGGAGATTTGTGTCCAGAATGTGGGAGTCGTGATACAGAGCCAGAACAGGAAGAAGAACTAGAGGAGGAATAAATGGAAGAAAATCAAAGTAAAGAGGAAAGACAATTACAAGTTATACCAAAGCCTGTCTTGATGACAATGGGAGATGCCAAATTGTTTGCTGAGGCAGCTTATAAGTCAGGCATATTTAGCGATGTAAAGTCGGAAGCACAAGCCTTAATCAAAGTGATGGCAGGACACGAGCTGGGTATACCACCAATAATGTCTATGCAGAAGCTCTACATAGTAAAGAATAAGTTAGGAATGGGCGTAGAGGTTATGGGAGCTTTACTTCAGCAACGAGGTTATACTTGGACTATTAAATATGATGATTTAGATAAGCCAACTGCCTGCGAAGTGACCTTCGCCTATCCTAATCATCAACCTTATACTTCCCGCTTTACGCTTAAAGATGCTGAAAGAGCGGGGTTGATAAAACCCGATGGAGCCTGGACAACATATCCAAAGGATTTGCTGTTTGCCCGGGCGTTTAGCAGTGGTGCTAGAAAGTATGCTCCTGAAGCACTCAGTGGTCTTGGCTATACTAGAGAAGAACTAGAATCAATACCCGTAGAGGTTGTGATTGAAGACGAGAAAAAGGAAGTTAAGCCTGTAGAAGTAAAAACTGTCATTGCTAGCGAAGCGACGCAACCTATTGCTCAACTTGAGCAATATCTTGAGGAGGCAAAACCTTTAGCTCATCCGCTTGAGCAATTTCTCAAAGAATGTCCTGAACACGGCGACAAATGGGGGATTAACAAATACAAGAAACGCTTTCATAAGACGCCCGATGGAACTTTCTGTAATTTCTCAAATGCTATTAAACCCATAGCAGCTGAGATTGTAAAATCAGCGGGGTATGACGGAGAGACTTTCCCCACCTTTCTTAAAGATACCTACAAGAAAACTTGGTCAAAGATTTCCGAAGAGGAGCAAATCGGAATTTTAGCATTATTAGATAGAAAGGAGGGAAAGAGTGATTAAATTTGCTGGTGTCCGTCTCTAAGAGATGTTTCGGTTTGAACTTTTTAGTAATAGAACCGAGCCAGCAAATTGCCAGCCACTACGGGTAAGGTGTCATATCGTGTATGGATAAGTTCTACCAGATGACTGGCTGGCAAAGCCTGAGCCGAGGGAGGCTAGGTCTCTGCACTAGACAGACCCCTCAGAGGAGGCATAAGCGGATTGCAGTTATCCTTATGCTACAGAGGTAACTCAAAAGGGAGTTAAAATGGGTAATGTAGTAGGCTCAGGCAAGGCTCAGGTGAGGGTGTGCGTTGAGTGAGCTTAATGGTGAGAATAAAGACAAACTGACGCTTCACCAGCCCTCACCGAGCCAAGAATGGAAAGGAGGTAAAAGATGATACCAAAGGAAACTCAGGATTGGCTATTGAGTCATAATAAAGGTGATTTACAGGAATGTTCTTGGGATGAAATTAGGGAAGCCTTAAAGGCATCAGGTAGATGTTGCCCAATAGCTGACCAACAAGGAATAACGGAGGAGGAGATTGCTTGAATTGATTAGGAACTACTGGAGAGTGGCAATATATTGCAGGCAATTTCCTCACTCTTGGTGGAAATACCCTTATGTATGTTACAGAGTTTACTGTTGGAGGAAAGAAATCGGAATAATCCCACCAAGGGCTAGTTTGATGGACATACTGAAAGGAATTAACTCTTATGGTCATTGGTTAAGACAGCCTTATTAGGAGGAAAAAGATGTCTGATTGGAAAGATACAGTGATGAGTGATAAGGAAATAAGAGATGTTGTTGGCGAAGGTTGGTGTGCCTTCCCGATGCAAGTATTTAGAGACATAGGTCAAACTCAAGCTGAAATCTCATTCAAAATGGGGTGGGATGAAGGATTAAGGGAGGGACTTAGTGATGGTGTTGAATCTGGGTTAAGGGAAGCGGTGGAGTGGATAGAGAATCACGGCGGTTCACTAGATGGACTGCATAATGAGTGGCGAGCTTTCAAGAAGCAGGAGGGGATAGAATAAATGGATAAGAACTTTGAGGAAGTAAAGAGGATACTGGAAGACAATATCCCTTGTAAGGTAAACTATTGGAAAAGAAAGCCAAAGCCTGAACTAATCCTTGAGTGCTGTGGCAAGCCTGAAAGTCAGTGCAGGTGTGATGAGCAAGAGCCTGATAAGAGGGCACTATTACTGACTGACGAAGAGTTAACTTATGCAGTTAGGGGAGAATGGAATGCTAGTTACTTAAGAGTTGCAGAACTCCAACTTGCGAAAGACCAAAGGTTGATAGCAAGGCAGATATTTGAGGAGATTGAGAAGCATATAGAATTAGACTATTGGATGAGACCAGTAATCGTCATAGGTACTATCTATGCTGGTAAAAGAAAATGGCTAGATTGGTGGCAAGCTCTGAAGGCTGAATGTTTAGGGAAGAAATGACTAGTCAGCCTTTCTACGTGGGGTATAATAATCCCCGATTCAGGGGAGTGAGTTCAGATGGTTATTTACCAGCTCTTGTTTCCTGCGACGATAATCAACTAACTCCTGACAATGATGACACAAAACATCAAGAGCCAGTAAAGCAATGGCAGCAATTACGAGGTATGGTCTTATATCTTCAAAAACAAATCGTTGAATTAGCAACTAAGAAAAGGAAAGAAGATTATCTTTATGAGTAATTGTTACAAGAATGTTACACCAATGTTACAACTGTTACTTGGAGCTAAATTATGGATGAGTTGAAGATGTATGCAGTGGAGCAATGGATAAAAACAATAGCCACTGGTGAGTTTCATTACAAACAAATCCTTGACGGGACTGTAAAACCCAGTTCGTATGCTAAACTTCGTGAATATACTAAACGATGTTGCGAGAAGGGGATTTGCGAACCTTTGGGCAGGAGAGATGGTTACTATCGCCCAATACAACCCGAAGAACCAGATATTGAATGGCAAGATATTCCAGCAAGGGTAGAGTTCCCCGTTACATTACCCTTTGATTTAAGAAAATATGTTTTCATCTATCCTAATACTGTCATTATAGTTGCTGGAAGTAAATCGGCAGGCAAAACAGGATTTCTTTATAGGACTGTAGCTATGAATATAGGTAAAGCAAATATAGTAGTATTAAGTAATTTAGAGGGAGGCAAGGAGCAATTCAGAGATAGATTTTATGCTATGGATATAAAGATGCCGAACCCTGCACCTTTTAAGCTAAAAAGAGTTAGTGATAATTTCCACGATTGGATTAGATGGCAAGATACTTTATATATCATTGACTACATAGATGCCCCAGAAGGCACGGACTTTTATCTAATAGGGGCTGCCATAAGCAAAATACAACGGAAGCTAGTTAATAGCGTTGCAGTGATAGGACTACAAAAGCCAAGTTTTAGAGATACTGCTTTTGGTGGAGAGGGAACATTGAAGGAGGCTACCTTATACCTTGCTATGGATTATAACAAATTAAAGATAGTAGATGCCAAAGTGCCTGCTGACCCTAAACTAATACCAAAGAATATGCAATGGAAATTCAGGTATGAAGATTCGGGGACGAGATTCACTGATATAACGCCGATTATGGGAGAGATGTTTGAGTAACTTAAAAGGAGGATACTATGAATCGCACGAAGATTGAATGGACTGATTATACTATCAATCCCGTTAAAGGCAAATGCCCAGTAGCTTGCCCTTATTGCTATGCACGGAAGATGTATGACCGCTTCAAGTGGAATCCTGAGTTAAGGTTTGACCCTACTGTTTTCAACAACCTACCGACAAAACCAGCTAAAGTATTTGTGGGTTCTACTATGGAGCTATTTCTGCCAGAATGTCAGGCTTGGCTAGAAAAGACCTTTGACTTGATTAAACCCTATAAATGGCTTACCTTCCAATTCCTAACCAAGCAATCTCAGAACCTAATCAAATGGAGTCCATTTCCTGATAACTGCTGGGTCGGAGTCACGGCTACTAATCAAACCATGTTTCTGAATGCTTGCTCGTGGTTTGAAAGGATAAAAACAAAGATGAGTTTTATCTCTATAGAACCTCTACTATCTTGGGGGGATTCAGAATATAAAGGTGTAAAGCATAGCACGGCAAGTTGGCTGAAAGAGGCGAATATCAACTGGGTCATCATTGGCGGAATGTCGGGGAGTAAGCCATTTTATCCGCCAGAGGAATGGATAGAAGAGATTGAACAAGCGGCAGACAAGGCAGGCATCCCAGTCTTTGAGAAATATAATCTCAAAAAGGTTTGGGATAAGCCACCGAGACAGGAGATGCCAAATAAGTAGATGGCAATAGAAAGAAACAGGCAGATGGGGATGGTATGAGTAAGTATTCAGTAGGTGCGAACTTCGAGCGAGCTGGTAAAAAGAAATTAGAAGCAGAAGGTTGGTATGTTCTCCGTTCAGCAGGTAGTCATTCGGTAGTTGATTTAGTCTGTTTCAAAGATGGCGAGGTAAGATTGCTACAATGCAAAGTTGACGGTCGTATCAGTCCTAATGAACGGAAGCAGATTTTAGAGTTAGCAGAGGAGAACGGCTTTCAGGCTTATTTGGTAAAACGAGAAGGTAAGGAGATTATTTTTCAGGAAATAAGAAAGGAGGTAACGAATGAAACTAATTGAAGTGGTATGGCTGGATGCTTGTTGCGAGGAGGGACCCGTGCCTTTAGATGCTATCGAGGATATGGAGGAACTCATAAGGCGTAATATCGGCTATTTGGTGCGGGAAGATAAAGAGCGAATCACAATAGCCTCTGGGGTAATTTATAACTTTCATAATGACAAGGATGCCTATGAACATGTTATGATTATACCACGAGGTATGATTATTGAGACTGAAACCTTGAGGAGTGAAGGTTAGATGGAAGTAATTGAGCGAATCATTTCCTATACACGGCCAGATACCTTCTCTATTTACCCTATCGGCGATATTCATTATGGCTCGATTCATTGTGATGAGGATGGTATTGAGAAGCAAATTAACCAGATAGCCAAAGAGGAGAATTCTTTTATCATTGGTATGGGCGATTTTATGGATAGCATTCTCAAGAACGATCCCCGCTTCGATATAGAGGGGCTTGCTCCTTGGCTTAAAAAGGGCAACATTATGGAATCGCAAAGGGGAAAGGTTAACAATTTATTTGAACCAGTTAAGGATAAAATCCTATGTCTTCTTACGGGCAATCACGAAGAGGAGCAACATATAAGGTTTCAGGATGATATTACCAGGAACATCTGCAAGGATTTAGGTGTGCGTTATGGTGGTTATTCTTGTTTTCTTGTTTTGAAATTCCAGCGTGAAAATAGCAATGAGAGACATCAAGTTGTAATTCACGCCTGGCACGGTGCTGGTAGTGCCCAAACAGAAGGGGCACGGCTGATGCGGTTAGTTCGGCTTGTTAATGACATTCAGGCTGATATTTACTTGATGGGGCACTTGCACGCTATGACTCAGCACACTCCAGACAGGTTAATCTATCGTGGGGGTAGAGTAAAGAGTTTGAGATTGGCAGCTACTATAACAGGTTCGTGGCTGAAAGCATATACACAACCTAAAAGTGACCAAGAGTTACCGCCGAGCTATGCCGAGAAGAAAGGTTACAAACCTTCAAGGATTGGCTGCCCAGTGATTCATATAAAACCTGAATATGAAGAATTCACAATAGAATCATAAAAGGAGAAAGAGATGTTAATATATTTGGCGGGTCCTTATTCTAGGGGCGATGTTGGAGAAAACATTAACAATGTCATCAAGACTGCTGATAAATTAGTGAAGATGGGATATATACCTATTATCCCTCACCTTTCATTCTTTTGGGATTTAATAAGCCCTAAGCCTCATCAATTCTGGCTAGATTATGATTTGCACTTTGTTGAGATATGTGATGCTATCTTGAGACTACCGGGAGAAAGCCTCGGAGCTGATAGTGAAGTGCGGTATGGTGAAAGATTGGGCAAGAAGATTTACTACTCAATAGAAGAGTTAGAATAATATGAAGTCGTGTCCTATCCAAGAAGTCTGCAGATTTTACACATCGGGTGATAACAAACCACCTAACAATGATGTTAGGCAAAAGTTCCCTTGTAAGAAGTGGCTTGATTTATCCTGCGAAATGGGAGTAAAATTGCAGGAGTTTATTAGTGGGAAGCCGATTGCGTGTAACCTAGAAGATGTCAAAAGAAAGAAAGAAAAGATTAAGGCAGAATTAAAGGAAGGAGAATGATTACTGATAGCTGGTATCCACCGAATAAAATAACCTTCACTCAGGCTCAAATGCTTTTTCTTTTAGAGAAGTTGGTGCTGATTATTAAGAAGAGCCTCAAGTTCCTGAATACGCTTTGCCTTAGCTTCAAGAACAAGATAATGTTTTTTATTAGGAAATCCTTGCAAATTCTTAGGACGATTATCATCTTTAATTCCATTCAGATGATGAACAATCCAACCTTTAGGCAATGGTTTACGATTAGTTTCTTCCCAAACAAGTATGTGTTCAAGAACATAACCTTTTATAGCTCTTGGATGATTCGGTTGGTAAATATGAATATAACCACCAGAAGTTTTGTGTTTACCCCCTTTCCAAGCATGAGATTGTTCTCCTTTCATCAAGGAATGAACAGAACGCAATTCTCCTGTTTCCCAGCGATGTTTTATAGCACAGCTACGGCATCGTTTGGCTCTCCATTCTATAAGTTTGTTACAATCAGGACAAAATTTTGGTATTACCTTTGTGCGTTTAAGAGATTCACAAAGTATGCATCTTTTGGCTGTAGGGCTACAAAGTTTGCCACAATCAATGCAAATAGAAGCGTGTTTCTTCTTCCATTGCTTACTTTGCTCTTTCGTCCACATAAAGACATTCTAGCATACTGTTATTTAAATGTCAAGGATTTAGGAAGATATCTCAAATGAAGAATAAGAAGTGGTGGAATTATAGCGAAATTCGTTTTACTGCAGAAGAAGTTTTATGGATTTTAGAAAATATGGAGTTATTGAGGGGAGGTGAATGGCCTCCAGAGCACAAAAATTCAGGTTATATTGACGCATCATTTGGTGAGAAGAGAATAAAATCTGAGGCTGGTTTTGTGAAACCAGTCATTATCATCAGTGAAATAGAAGTTAGACTAGATAGAACAGGTGTAGATGGTAAATTGCTATTGGCAGAGGCTAAACTGGGGGTTGATATTGCTCTGCTGAGTTATGAGGCGAAGAGGGCATTAAGGTATGTCAGCGGTTGGAGACGAAAGAGGATGTCATATCAGAATTGGGTAAGCCAATCTAAATATCGCAATAAAAAAGTTGCAAATCTACCCACAACTATGGTATAATGGATTTATGAAAAATATAGGTGAAATAAAAAAGGGCAGGGAATTAGGTTATGTTGCTGAATACAATTTTATTTATGCTGCTTGTTTAGATTGCGGAAAAGAGCGTTGGGTGCAATATCAATATGGAGAACCTCGCTTTAAACGATGTTTTCTTTGTGCTCATAAGATTATTGGGCAACAACAAAAAGGTGAGCAAAATCCAAATTGGCGTGGAGGTAGATATAAAAGTCCAGATGGATATATTTATATATGGCTTTCTCCTGATGACTTTTTTTATCCAATGGCAAACCATCAAGGCTATGTGGCAGAACATCGTCTAGTAATGGCAAAACATCTCAATCGTTGTCTTTTAGCTTGGGAAATTGTTCACCACAAAAATGGTATAAGATATGAGAACATTAAAGAGAACTTGGAATTATTCCCTGCCCGAAAGTATCATACTGTAGATACTGTAACTAAAAGTCATATCACTAGATTGGGGAAGCGGATAACATTACTAGAGGCAGAGAATATATTATTAAAAGAACAAATTAAACAACTACAAGGATGCAAACTGCTGTCGAATATTTACAATCCCTCAAAGTAGTCTCCCGGGAGGAAATTGACAAAATCCTTGCCCGTTGCTCTAAGAGACATAAGAAATGCTTTCATTGTTTGAGTAAGCCAGAATGCAAGCGACTTTACGACGAATACTTTTGTGATATGGAAGATGTAGTAGTGGAAGAAACGCCCTCGCAGAAGCCTTTGGTATAATTACTCCTCCTCTTCCTTATGCCGATACTGCTTTTGCCTTTGGTATTCACTTTGATATTCTGACCAGTTAGTCATATGTATTCCCTGCTCGTCCTCTATTATGCGACCCTCTTTAATACACTTCTTTAGTGTTATCTCTAATAACTCCAACGGTATATTAAAGCGATTAGCAAGAAAGCTATGTGGATAAGGTCGCCTGTCGTTATCACTAATAACCCCTGGCTCTATCCCTAACCCAGCAAAGCATAATAAGTCAACCCAGGTCGCTCTCTCCCCAGGCTCTAACTGATACCTCACCGACCCATTAAGCATCCCATTGATATGTAACTTAACCCAAGCTCGCTTACTGTCTCCTTTGTTATGTCCTTTCATTTAATACCTCCTTGTAACTTATAGTATCATATCGGTTGCATTTTGTCAAGTAAAAAGTTACAACCATTATTGGACTATTTTCACAGGAGAGGAGAGGAGAAGAGAGTAGATTATATTAGAGAAGATAAGAGTATATTAGAGTTAGAATAAGAGAAATAACGCTAAAAGGCTATCAGGGAATTTCATTTTAGAAAATTGGCCTATCTGGTTTTATAACCACTTTTAGATATAAATGTTCTCTTTTCGTATCTAAAAACAGGCTAGAAAAACTAGAACTAATGTGCTATAATAATAATTACTCCTAGACCTATTCAAAAAGACTCGCCATTGGCTGCATAAGCAGCAAGTTAAGATAAAGACTGGTGAAGTAAATCCTCGGCGCCGGGGAAGATTCTCTAAAGGAGTATAACAAAAATGTTATTAGGTAAATTGTGTGCTAATTGCAATCGGCTTAACCCGAAAGATGCTGTTAAGTGCTTGGGGTGTGACGGCATAGCCCTGGAAAATATTTACAGTTGGATAGAGTTTGAGGATATAGAGGCTGAAAATGAAGAGAGCAAAGATGTGTCTTAAATGTCATTGTATAGTAGCAAATTCTATTACAGAATGTCCTAATTGCCATAGAAAGCATTTTAGATTAGTAAATTTAGAGGCAAACTGGTTAAATATACGAAAGGAGGAAAAGGAGATATTATGAAAGCAGATTTATGTCCAGTATGTAATGGGAAAGGGGTCATTTATGGTGTAGCAGAAAGTGGTGCATACCCTACTACAACTTGTTATGGTTGCAATGGTAAAGGTTGGGTTGAGGTAAGTGAATCCGATTATAATCCTATTAAAGAACTTAATTGGGAATATCCCAATCTTCTAGTTCAACCATTCGTTGACAAATGCCCTGCTTGTGGCGGTGATAGAAACTCGCCTGGGGGAACTGGCTGCCCGAAGGGGAGTCATTATGGAACTTATTGCTCTGTTATAAGTAACTATTAAATTATTATAGCAGTTAAAGGAGGAGAAAAATGGCTGAAACAATAACAACTGGAGCAACTTCAACTGGAATTCATTACATCCAAGAGCAAACACATACTCATAAGCATAATTGTTGTGAATATTGTTGTGACCATTGCCTGCATTATTGCTCTAAATGTAATGTAGTTTATTGTTGTAAGTGCACCAATGAATGGCATCAGGATAATTATTATTACACTCCACCACTTACAGGAATTACTACTCCTTGGCATCCAGAATGGAATACAGCAGTATGCTCTGGTAGTTTTCATTTTCATTAGGTAGTTAATGAGTCAAAAAATTAGTCATGATGCCAAAGAGACTGCATTAGAAGCTATTAAAGAGCTTGGGACTATGAAGGCAGGGGCGAAGGTTGCTGGTATATCCGTACGGACTTTGAACCTTGAGATGAAGCGTAGTGCAATCTTTAAGAAGCGTGTCTTGGAAGCCCGTGCCGAAGGATATAATAAACTTGCAGATGAGGCTCGGCAGTTAGTTATAGATTATATGTCTGGGAAGTATGAGAAAACAGACCGCAATAGATTAACAGCAGCAATAGCATTACTCAACGCTTATGAACCAGGATTCAGAGGTACTACCACAATTCAAGGTAAAATAGAACACGATATAAGAGTAATAACAGCAGTCCCTAGACCAAGATATCTCGAGATTGAATCACCTAAGTCTAAAGGTAATGATTAATTACTTAATAACTCCTATTAATGGAAGATATATAAATGAAATAAGAAGGGGTGATAAATTAGGATATACAAGCCCCGTTCCTATGATTTGGAGTGCTTGTGAATTCTGCGGTAAGGAAAGATGGATTCAATATGTGAATGGAAAAGGCATCAAGCCAATATGTGCATCTTGTGCTCAAAAAATAGTCAATGATAAGCGGTTACAATCAGGATATCGCCCACCTCCCAGACCTGATACATTAAAATCAATTGAAACAGGCCTTAAGAAGTGTTATAAATGCGGGAATATATATCCAGCTACCGAAGAGTATTTTCAGAAAGGGAGAGGCTATCTTGGTATTATTTCGCCGTGCAAGAAATGTGTGGCAGAGACACAAAGATTACAGCGTATAAGAAGTGGAAGACAACATTATAATTCATTAAAAGAGTTTAATGATTTTAAGCGTATATCACCACTCCAACGTAAGTTACATGCGCATATTAGAATGGTAATTAATCACTCATTACCTAATGGTAAGAATGGACATAAATGGGAGGACTTGGTTGGTTATACCTGCAAGGATTTAATGAATCATTTAGAGTCTCAATTTATAGAAGGTATGACTTGGGATAATTATGGACATCCTCAGAAGAATAATATCTCCCTTAAATGGAGTATAGACCATATTATCCCTAGTGTTGCATTTAATTATAATACTTATAATGATATTGATTTTAAGCGATGTTGGTCATTAAATAATCTGCGTCCCTTATGGAGTAGTGAGAACTCAAGTAAAGGATGTAAAGTGAATAGACCGTTCCAACCCAGTTTAGCTATAAATGTTACTGAAACGCTCCCGCGTTCCAATCATAAAAAATAGTTAAGGTTAAGTTAATAGTTAAGGTTACCTTAACTAAAAGATGCTATTTCAGATACGAATCGACTGAGTGTAATCATCATTACACTCATACTCAGATATGGTTCAGATAAACTCAGATAGGGTAGGCGGTTAAAACTACCTCAGATTGCTGAAGATAGGCTGGGGCATCTCCTTATAACGAGGAAACAAATACAAAAGGACTTTCTCCTGAATATAGCAAGTAAAGACAGAACAGGGCAAGAAAAGGAGGGATTTTAATAAAAACCATTGGCAATTTTATTGATAAAGTAATTTGTTCTGATGCTTTAGAATTACTGAAGGAATTGCCTGATAGTAGTATAGATTTATTGGCAACTGACCCGCCTTATGGTATTGGGTTTATGGGTAAGGACTGGGACAAAGCATTGCCGGGCAAAGTTATATGGCAAGAATGTTTAAGAATCTTGAAGCCTGGAGCATTTGCTTTTATAATGAGCATACCTAGAGCTGACTGTTTATCAAGGATGATTATTAGTTTAGAGGATGCTGGGTTTATGGTGGGTTTTACACCGATATTCTGGGCTTACGCTTCGGGATTTCCGAAAGCCCAAAACATTTCAAAGGTGGTGGATAAGAGGTTGGGGGCTGAAAGAGAAGTTATAGGTAAAACAAATACTATCGTTAGCCTTTCACAGGCAAAGGGATATTTAAACACTAATACCTTTAGGCAACCTAATTGGCAAAAGGCAAATTTATTAACAGTCCCATCATCTCCTCAAGCCAAAGCTCTGGATGGAAGTTATGGGGGATTTCAACCCAAACTTGCAGTTGAGGTAATCATAGTAGCTATGAAGCCACTATCCGAAAAGACCTTTGTTGACCAAGCATTGAAGAATAGGAAAGGGGTTACCTGGCTGGATGAAGGAAGGATACCATATAAGTCCGAAGAGGATGAGGAGGCTTCAATTCCAGGACGGGTTACTGGAGGATTACAGCATTTTGGCAATAGGAATATTCAACCTGATTTATCTGGCAAATTCCCAAAGCATAATAATCAGGGTCGGTTCCCTGCCAACCTCATAGTAAGTGATGATGTGCTGAATGATGGGAGAATTAGAAAAAGTGGTTTTACTAAAATAGGAACTGGAAAAGGTAAGTTGGGTAAAAATCCCTTTGCGGAATCAAGAGGCGGTAAAGTCGTATCAAACTACCCTGGCGAAGGTTCATTCTCCCGCTACTTTGATTTGGACTCCTGGTTTGAAGAGAAGATAAAGCAACTACCCGCTTCGGTTCAAAAGACATTCCCCTTTCTTATTGTGCCGAAGGCTAGTAAGAGTGAGAAGAATAGAGGATGTGAAGGTTTTTACTCTCTAAAGGATGATGTTCCATTAGAAGATATTGTGGAGATACAGAGGTTGCTTTCAGTTTAATTTTATGTTACACTTAATATATGGGGAACAATCAATACAAACTACGGAAATTTAAATGTCTTGGTTGCGGGGAACAAATTGAGAAACGCATAGCAAAAGATAATACCAAATATTGTTCTCTGGGGTGCTTTAGAAGAAGCAAAAGACCTAATAGAGAAACTGGAAAGATTATTAAATGTAACTATTGTGGAAACGAAAGTTACAAACAGAAGTGTTTTCTTAAATATCAGCATAGTTTCTGTTCTATTCAATGTGCCAACTTGTATCAGGCAAGAAATAAGATTGAGTTTATCTGTAAAACTTGTGGAAAGCATTTTAGATGGAGTAAAAGCCGTGGTCAGGCGACTTATTGCTCTATTGATTGTCGCAATAAAGATATGGATTGGATTAAAAATGCTTGCATACAAGGTAATCTTATCCAGTCTAAAAAGCGTGGACTTAACAGGCTTGAAATTGCTGGCCAGGGAATACTTAATGAAATTAAGGTTGCCTTCAATGAACAAGTGCTACTTTTTAACAAGTTTTTGGTTGATGTATTATTTAAAGACTATCCGATTATTATTCAGTGGGATGGCAAATATTGGCATAGCAAACCTCAAAGACAGATGTTGGATGTTAGCCAAGATGCCTATTTATCAAAATGTGGTTACGCAGTAAAAAGATTTACAGATGACCAAGTCTATAATGAGAAGGAGTTAATCGTTGCAAATATCAGGAGAGCAATACAAGAATTTACCAGAAAACCTTAAAAAGCATTTTATTCAGGGAAACTTTCATTGTGCGGTTAAACCCCTCAAACTTATGTCTTATCTTATTGTGCTAGGAAGCCGTGAAGGTGATATTGTATTAGACCCATTTGCCGGGAGTTTCACAACTGCCTTGGCTTGCAGAATGTTAAATAGGCAATGGATAGCCTGCGATATATCAGAAGAATATTGTAAGATAGGCGAAGCACGATTAAGCCAATCGGCATTGGTATAAAATGCCCATCGGTAAAAAGGAGGTGATGAATGAAGAGAACATCATCGGGTCAGCCGCAAATAGATTTATCTAAACTTTATAAACCGCACCCTCGGCAAATTTTGGCTCATACTTGCTCTGAACGATATGTTCTCTACTGAAGCGGAGGAGCGTTTGGAGGAGGAAAGACACTCTGGCTGGTCAATGAGGCTATTCAACTTTCTTTAGACTATCCAGGGAATATAGGTTACTTATGCAGGCACGAATTACCAGCTTTCAGACGTTCTGTTCTGATAGAGTTGGAGAAGTTTCTTGATGCTAATATTTGGTGTGGTATTTGTAATCAATATCATAAATTAGTAGAGCAACATCATCAGACGGAGAACTATTTTAGGATTTTTACAGGGCAAGGTAAGACTGTAAAAGAACATAATCCCCCTAGTTATATCTTTTATGGTGGTTTGGGTGATGATAAGGCAGGGTTAACCAGAATAACTTCAATGACTTTAGGATGGTTTGGGATAGACCAGGCGGACGAAACAACGGAGATGCATTTTAATATGTTAGCTGGCCGTCTGAGATTGATGTTGCCCAAGATTCGTTATAAGGGACTATTAACCTGCAATCCTGCGCCCGGGTGGGTAAAACAGAAGTTTGTTGAGCAGAAATTAGACGACCATATCTTTATTCAGAGTTTGCCGAAGGACAATCCCTACTTACCGTCAAACTATGAGGAGAATCTTCGTAAAATCTATCCGAAGGAATGGATACTTTCAATGCTTGAGGGGAGTTGGGATGCACTGGAAGGGGGAAACTTTTTGTTTCGGTATAGTGATTTAAGGCGTGCCGTGAATCGTGAAATTGAAGTATCTGATAAGGACATAAAATGGGGAGGACAGGATATTGCTAGGGAGGGGGATGATAGTAGTGTATTCATTGTTAGGCAGGGGAATAAAGTTCTCTATATGGATGAATGGGCTAAGACTGATTTAATGGAGACTACTGGTCTTATTCTCCAGAAGATAGAGAGGTTTGGTTTAGAGCATAAGAATCTTAACCTTGATGCTGTGGGTGTGGGTGCGGGCGTGTATGACCGTCTTAAAGAGCAAAAGATTAATGTTACCGCTATCATTGCTGGTGGTGAGCCAATGGACAAGGAACATTATATCAACTCCCGTGCCGAGATGTATGACGGGCTGAGAAAAAGATTTGAAGAAGGGACTATTTCAATACCAGATGACCAGGACTTAATTGCACAACTTTCCAGTATAAGGTTCAAGATAGCATCAGATAAAAAGCTACAAATTGTCTCAAAGGAAGAAATGAAGCGTCAATATAGGTTAAAGAGTCCCGATAAGGCAGATAGTTTGGCTTTATGTTTTTATGAACCTAAACAATACAATCCCGTCATAAGGTGGTTATAAATGAGGAAATCAAATTGTCAATAATTGATAAAATCTTTCCCCGTAATAAGCAACCCCGTTTTAGTTATAATTCGCCTTTTAATGCAGGTGGGATAATCCCGCCTGATAGAACTACCGAAGGATTCTTGAGGGCTTACAGTGATGTAGGTTGGTTGTATGCTGTTGTGTTTCGTATTGCTTTAGGTTGCGGTGAGGTAAAATGGCGACTTTACAATGGTTCGGATAGAAGTGAACGAACCCAAATAGATAAACATTCTATTCTTGCTTTACTTGACCATATAAATCCTTTTCAAACATCCAATGAATTCATAGAACTACATACCATTTATCAGGACTTAATAGGTGAGTGCTTCTGGATACTGAACTATAATGCTCTAGGTGAGCCTGCTGAAATCTGGATACCCTACCCCAATAAGATGTCTGTTGTTCCCGATAAGCAGAAGTTTGTTAAGGGTTATGTTTATGGTTATGGGAATGAAGCTATCCCCTTTGATACTAATGAGGTTATACACTTTAAGTATCCTAATCCATTAAATCAATATCGGGGGCTTGGCCCCGCTCAGTCAATAGGAGTTAATCTTGATGCTTCAATGTATGCGGCACAATGGAACCGCAATTTCTTCTATAACTCCGCTAGACCTGATGGCGTGATTCAATTTGAGCATAACCTTAGTGATGAGCAATTTGAAAAGTTAAAGAAACAATGGGGAGAAAGATACAAGGGAGTTTCTAAAGCTCATCAGGTAGCCCTGCTTGAAGGTGGCGGCAAATATGTCCAGATTCAAAATACCGTTAAGGATATGGATTTCAACAATCTGGACTTACGAAACCGTGATGTTATTCTTGGCGTTTATGGTATGCCACAATCCGTAATGGGCATATCGGAGAATGTTAATAAAGCTAACGCTGAGGCGGGGGATTATACCTTTGCTAGATGGTTGATTAAGCCCAGACTTGACCGCATTAAAAGTAAACTTCAAGAGCAACTAATTCCTAAGTTTAGAAAATCAGATAATCTTGAAATTGATTATGATGAAGTTGTCCCTGAGACTATTGACCAGAAGCGTGAGTTGGCCGAATCTGGTATGCGGGCAGGGTATTTAACGATTAACGAGGCTAGGAAGCTCAGGGGGCTCGACCCCTTACCGAGTGGTGATATGTTACTAATCCCTCTTAATCTTATCCCGACTCCTATTAGTGGTAAGTTCTCTATACCAGCTCCTGCTTTACCCGCTACTGAGCAACCTAAGTCTAAATCTCTAGCTGATGAGTATAAACGCCTCCGCTGGGATGTCTATGCCCAAAAGACGGCACGGGAAGAGGAAATATTCAAGAAGGTATTTAATAGTATATTTGATGAGCAGAAGAATCAGGTTATAGAGCAGTTAGAAAAGACGGGACAGTTACCGAATAGTTTAGATGATGAAAAGACTGCTAAGAAGTTCCAACCTGCTATTGAGTTGGTGTATCACTCGGCTTTTGAGGATGCGGTATGACAATTAAGCAATTAGATGATTATGCCCGCACCTGGATTTTAGAACGTTCCCTTACTTTAGCTAAAGAGATTAACTCTACTACTATGGATGCTATCCGCAAGGAATTAGCTGAAGGATTTGCCGAAGGTGAATCTATACAGCAACTTACTAAAAGGATTGAAGGATACTTTGAGGAGAATGCTAAATATAGGGCAGAGATGATTTCAAGAACTGAAACTATAAGTGCTTCGGCGGAAGGCACATTACACCGCTATGAATTGGAAGGTGTAGATAAGTCTGAATTTTATCCCAGTCCAGACGCTTGTGATGTTTGCCTTGCTTTGGCTGGTGAATACCCTACTAAAGAAATGCATGGCATGATTCCTGCGCATGTTTTTTGTAGATGCGTTGCTCTCCCTGTTATTTGAATGATATGAAAGATAGAATATTAAATTTAGGGGCTGCTGCGATTAAGGGGTATAAACAACTCCCTGAACTTGTTGAAAAACGGAGACAATCTCTTTTAGCCAAAGGGCGTAAATTAAAAGCCTTTTGTGCTAATTGCGGGCAAGAGTTAGTTAGGGCAAATGAGAGAATTAAAAAGGGTAATTGCTATTGTAACGGCAAGTGCCAAATGGACTACGAATATAAGAATGGTATTAGAGACCCTTACAAAACAACTTTGAAAGCCCACGAAGCTACACGGGAGCTTGTTAATAATGGTAACCATCCCTTTCAACGACAAGAAAACCCCATTTTAGCTAATGGAGCATTGGGGCGAAGAAATTATGGCAAGACTTGGATAGAGGAAAAGCTGGGGTGGGCATTAACTCAATTAGGGATTAAATTTGAAAGTCAATTTCCTGTTAAATATGGATTAGATATTTTGGGGCGGGTAAGATATTACTTTCCAGATTTTGCCTTAGTTGATAATCGCATCCTTATTGAGTGCGATGGTAAGCAATGGCATAAATCTAAAAGCAAAGACAATCTTCGTCAATCTAGGTTAGAAGAACTTGGATGGCGAGTATTAAGATTTCCCGAAGATGAAATAAAAAGCGATGTTATGGTATGTGCAAATAAGGTGTGTCTGGTTGCCAGTAGTTTAGGAGGTTAGTTATGGAAACTATTTATAAGGTTATAGAAGATTGTGAAGTCAAGAAAGTTGGAGAACGCCAATATGAGTTTACTGCATCTACTTCAACTATGGATAGAGATGGGGAAGTAATTGATGCCAAGGGATGGGATTTAACCAATTTCAAAAAGAATCCCGTTATTATGTATGCTCATGATTATAAAAATTTACCTGTTGGCAGAGCTCCCAGGGTATGGATTCATAGTGGGAAATTAAAAGATATTGTTGAATTCCCCCCGGAAGGAACTTATGAATTCGCTGACATTGTTGCGAGGTTAGTTGATACTGGTTATTTAAAGACACAATCCGTGGGATTTATACCTAAGAAGTGGGAAGATGGGGATGGCGAGAAAGCACCAAGACGGACTTATACTAAACAGGAACTATTAGAGATTTCCATTGTTCCTATACCATCTAACCCCGATGCTATTAGGGAAGCAGTTGAAGCTGGTGTGATTACTACTAAACAATTGGAAATTATAACTAAGCCCGAAGAGACTGATGAGTATATAAGAATTCCCGTAGATAGGGGTGACCACGAAGGACACAGAATAAGAACCATAGATATATCTGAAAAGGAAGGCATTAAGGCTATTTACTGCGGAACTTGCAAAGTAGTGATGACTTATTTATTCGCTAAGGATAAGGGTTGGACTATGGAAAAGGCAAGGGCGTGGGTAAAAGAACACGAAGGCAAATCCCTTGAAGTAAAACACGAGACAAGTCAAGAGGAAATCATTGATGAATTTGATTACCTTAATACTTTAATTTTAACCGAGGGCATAAGCGATAAGGCAAAGCCCACGATGTGGATACTGGTTAAAGAAATACTACGCTTACAGGGGAGCGACATCCCCTCTGATATACGGCTAATGGTTTCTCCGATTATTGAAATGAAACCTAAAGAGGAAACACTTACTAATCAAGATATTTTAGAAGCTATTAAGAGAATAGCGGGCAAGGGTATCAATGGATAAAACTGATTTGGCTTATGCCGCAGGGATAATAGATGGAGAAGGTTGGATTTCATTTATTCATTGTGGTAAAGACCGGAAGTCCCTATCCCTTATAGTGGCAGTATCCAATACGAATATCTTGTTACTCTAATGGTTTAAATCTAGTTTTGGTGGGAATGCTTATCTTGCTAGAGATGGACATGGAACAAACAAGAAAGACGTATATACTTGGGGGATTTTTTCCTTACCAGCCCTAGAGGTTTTGAAATTGATTCACCCTTATTTGAGGCTTAAAAAGTCCCAAGCCGAGATTGCCATTAAATTCTTAGAGATGAGGAAATACAAAAGATACCGCCTAACTCCTGAGGAAAAAGAAATAGGAGAATCTCTATGGGTTGAAATGCATAATCTAAATAAAGTGGGACGAATAGCAAAAACTTAAATTGGAGGTTAAAAAATGTTGACAGAAACACAGAAACAAGAACTGGACACTGACATTCAGGCTATTGTCCAGAAACAAGTAGAGGAAAGACTGGCGAAGGAAATTGTGAGGCGGTTTACGCCTGGCGAAATAACAGTCATTAAAGATGCTGGAGACCAACCCTGGGAATCTCTGGGACACCAACTTATGGCTGTTAAGAACTTTGCGGTTTCACAGGGACAGATTAGGGATGCGCGCTTAAAGGCGATTGTTGGTTCAAGTGAGAATGTTCCTGCTGATGGCGGGTTTCTTGTGCAGACTGATTATGCTACCACCTTACTTGAAAAGACCTTTGCGGCTAGCGACATAATCAATAGGATTTTCAGAATCCCAATTAGTGCGAATGCCAATGGTGTTAAGATTCCAGCGGTGGCCGATTCTTCTCGGGCTGATGGTTCTCGGTCTGGTGGCATACGGGCATACTGGGCGGCTGAGGGTGCTACCAAAACCCCGTCCTATACTAGCTTTGCGCAGGTTGCCCTTGAGTTAAAGAAACTTATCGGCTACACGACTTGCACAGATGAACTATTAGAGGATGTGTCAGCTTTGGAAGCGTGGATTGGTAGGGCGTTTGCGGCTGAGTTCGACTTTAAGATTGCCGATGCCATAATCAACGGTACTGGTGTTGGGCAACCCCTTGGTATTCTCGCAGCTCCTTGTCTGGTAACGGTAACGGCTGAAACTGGTCAAGGTGCTACAACTATCGTGACTGAGAACATTATTAAGATGTGGGCTAGAAGGTTTGGCCCCCACACTAAGAATTATGTCTGGTTGATTAACCAGGATATACAGC
>Ga0180732_1000427_pt1 | contig 37339 bp, 31 predicted proteins | sample KR11_01MetaG_FD_148674 | JGI IMG/M metagenome (GOLD analysis project Ga0180732, IMG submission 148674) | Groundwater microbial communities from the Olkiluoto Island deep subsurface site, Finland - KR11_0.1 MetaG | ecosystem: Environmental > Aquatic > Deep subsurface > Groundwater | place...
GGTGCATCAAAAGAGGTATTCAAGTTAATTCCTGAGATAGATTTCGTTGCCAAAGGCGAAGGTGAGCTGCCTTTAAGCCAATTAGTACATCACCTCAGCATTTCTAATAAAACAGACAAAATCCCTTATATTAAAGGTATAATCTCAAGGGAATCCATAGAAAATGATAATTCAGATATGTTCTATCAAATGGAAACACTGGACAGTCTTCCAATGCCGGATTTTGACGATTATTTTGACCTGATTCAAACATTTGGTTCAAATAAAACTTTTTTCCCAACTATTTCATGCGAAATTTCAAGGGGTTGCTGGTGGCGCCACTTACAAAGATCAAAAAATATCAAAGGATGCGCTTTTTGTAATCTGAACCTGCAATGGGATGGCTATAGATCAAAAAGTCCTTCTAAAGTGGTTTCCGAAGTTGATAAGCTTACTTCAAAGTATAAAACACTTTCTGTGGCCTTTACTGATAATGCTCTTCCGGTTAAAGAGTCTAAAGAAGTTTTTATTCAACTGAAAGAGCTTAAAAAGAATTTTCGTTTTTTCTCTGAAATACGGGCTACAACAACTCAGGAAAATCTTAAAATAATGCATGACGCTGGAATGAGTGAAGTACAGATTGGCATAGAATCTCTCAGCACCAGACTGCTCAGAAAACTGAATAAAGGAACCACGGCCATACAAAATTTAGAAATTATGAAAAACTGCGAGCATCTGGGAATTGTTAATAATTCAAATCTGATACTTCAATTCCCCGGCAGTGATATGGACGATGTTGAAGAAACGCTGCGAAATTTGGAATTTGCGACTTCATTTCGTCCTTTGCGCCAGGTTAATTTTTGGCTGGGCCTTGAAAGTCCGGTATGGCAAAACCCACAACAATTCGGAATTAAAGCATTATATAACCACCCTCGCTATGCGGATCTATTGCCACAAAATATATCTTCTATGCGATTTTTAATACAAGCATATCGAGGTGATCTTAGGTATCAGAAAAAACTTTGGAAGCCTGTCAAACAAAGGATAAAAGCCTGGAAGATGGAATATGAATCTCTTCACAATAATTCTTTTTTCGAGCCCATTCTAAGTTTTCTGGATGGCAGGGATTTTCTCATAATAATCCAAAAACAATTTAATGATAGAACGTTAATGCACCGACTTAAAGGAAAATCCAGGGAGATATATCTTTTCTGCCAGCATTACCGATCAATAAAAAAAATATTGGAGCATTTCCCTGAATTATCCGATGATAAAATTATTTCTTTTCTCCGAATAATGGTAAGCAAGAAATTAATGTTCGAAGAAAATGAAAAATATCTTAGTTTGGCTGTCCCAAAATAAAAAACCCGGAACCAAAATGGTCCCGGGTTTGTAAAAATTTTCGGCAGCGACCTACTCTCCCACTCAGCTTCCCGAGCAGTACCATCGGCGCTGAAGAGCTTAACTTCCGTGTTCGGGATGGGAACGGGTGTTGCCTCTTCGCCATTGCCACCGAAAAAATGTTCATCTTCTATAATGTACAGATTTTCAAACTAGCCTTGTGAAATTAATTATCTGAAAATTTAACAAATTTAGATATAAGCACATAAAAACGTACAATATTTGTGTCAAAAGTTTTGTGACTAAGCCTCACGACCTATTAGTACCAGTAAGCTAAACATATTGCTATGCTTACACACCTGGCCTATCAACCTTGTAGTCTTCAAGGGGTCTTCAGTCTGTATGTTTCCATACAGAGGGATATCTAATCTCGAGGTTGGCTTCCCGCTTAGATGCTTTCAGCGGTTATCCATTCCGAACTTAGCTACCCAGCAATGCCGCTGGCGCGACAACTGGAACACCATTGGTTCGTCCATTCCGGTCCTCTCGTACTAGGAACAGATCCTCTCAAATATCCTACGCCCACGAAAGATAGGGACCAAACTGTCTCACGACGTTTTAAACCCAGCTCACGTACCACTTTAATTGGCGAACAGCCAAACCCTTGGGACCTGCTCCAGCCCCAGGATGTGATGAGCCGACATCGAGGTGCCAAACCGCCCCGTCGATGTGAACTCTTGGGGGCGATAAGCCTGTTATCCCCGGCGTACCTTTTATCCGTTGAGCGACGGCCCTTCCATACGGGACCGCCGGATCACTAAGACCTACTTTCGTACCTGCTCGAAATGTCTCTCTCGCAGTCAAGCTCCCTTATGCCTTTACACTCCACGGCTGGTTTCCAATCAGCCTGAGGGAACCATCGCGCGCCTCCGTTACTCTTTGGGAGGCGACCGCCCCAGTCAAACTACCCACCAGACACTGTCTTTCGCCCGGATAACGGGTCGAAATTAGAACTCTAAAATAACAAGGGTGGTATTTCAAGGGTGGCTCCACCGAAACTAGCGTTCCGGCTTCAAAGCCTCCCACCTATCCTACACATGTTATTCCAAAATTCAATGTCAAGCTATAGTAAAGGTGCCGGGGTCTTTCCGTCTTTTCGCGGGTAGACGGCATCTTCACCGCCAATACAATTTCACTGAGTCCCTGGTTGAGACAGCGCGGAAGTCGTTACGCCATTCGTGCAGGTCGGAACTTACCCGACAAGGAATTTCGCTACCTTAGGACCGTTATAGTTACGGCCGCCGTTTACTGGGGCTTCGGTTCCGAGCTTCTCCGTCCGAAGACAGATAACAAGTCCCCTTAACCTTCCAGCACCGGGCAGGCGTCAGACCCTATACATCGTCTTGCGACTTAGCAGAGTCCTGTGTTTTTAGTAAACAGTCGCTACCGCCGTTTCTCTGCGGCCCCCCTCAGCTCCGCATGTAAAACGCTTCACCTAATGAGGGCACACCTTCTCCCGAAGTTACGGTGTCATTTTGCCGAGTTCCTTAACCAGGGTTCTCTCAAGCGCCTTGGGATACTCTCCCTACCTACCTGTGTCGGTTTGAGGTACGATCACCTAGTTATCTCGCTAGAGGCTTTTCTTGGCAGTATGGGATCAATCAGTTTATGCCCGCAAGCGGACTCCTCATCACTTCTCAGCTTTTAAATAAAAGGACGGATTTGCCTATCCTTTCAGCCTACAAGCTTGAACCATCTAATCCAACAGATGGATGACCTACCCTTCTGCGTCCCCCCATCACTCTCACCCCCGAAGGGATATTGATAACTCGGTGGTACAGGAATATTAACCTGTTTTCCATTACCTACGCCTTTCGGCCTCGGCTTAGGGATCGACTAACCCTGAGCAGATTAGCTTTACTCAGGAAACCTTAGGTTTTCGGCGAGCGGGTTTTTCACCCGCTTTATCGTTACTCATGTCAGCATGATCTCTTCTGTTTAGTCCAGCCGTCCTTACGATCGACCTTCAACCCAAACAGAATGCTCCCCTACCAATTTCCCGATGAATCGGAAAATTTCGCAGCTTCGGTAATGCGCTTTAGCCCCGTTACATTTTCGGCGCAGACTCACTCGACCAGTGAGCTATTACGCTTTCTTTAAAGGATGGCTGCTTCTAAGCCAACCTCCTGGTTGTCTGTGCATTTCCACATCCTTTCCCACTTAGCGCATACTTAGGGACCTTAGCTGGCGATCTGGGCTGTTTCCCTCTCGACCACGGAACTTAGCTCCCGTAGTCTGACTCCTGCAATAAAAGTTAACGGTATTCGGAGTTTAGTTAGGTTTGGTAATCTGGTAGGACCCCTAGCCCATCCAGTGCTCTACCCCCGTTACTTAATTTGCAAGGCTATACCTAAATATATTTCGGGGAGAACCAGCTATTTCCAAGTTTGTTTGGCCTTTCACCCCTATCCACAGCTCATCCGAGCAGTTTTCAACCTACACCGGTTCGAGCCTCCACGCAATTTTACTTGCGCTTCACTCTGGCCATGGATAGATCACCTGGTTTCGGGTCTACTCCACGCAACTAATACGCCCTATTAGGACTCGCTTTCGCTTCGGCTACACCTAACGGCTTAACCTTGCTACGTAAAGTAACTCGCTGACTCATTATGCAAAAGGCACGCAGTCAGGCTGAATAATGCTAAGGTAAACCCTAACAACATTCATAGCCCTCCCACTGCTTGTAAGCAAACGGTTTCAGGTACTATTTCACTCTCCTCACCGGAGTACTTTTCACCTTTCCCTCACGGTACTTGTTCACTATCGGTCGTCAAGTAGTATTTAGCCTTAGGAGATGGTCCTCCCAAATTCCCACAAGATTCCACGTGTCCCGCGGTACTTGGGTATTCGATCCAGGAAGTCTGATACATTTTACTTAAGGGACTATCACCCTCTCTGGTGAGACTTTCCAGACTCTTCAGTTATGAATCAGATTTGTAACTTCCCGACAGATCCGAAACTCCGTCCGATCAAACCCCACGACACCAAATATACAACGCTTTCGGGCTTTAACATATATTTGGTTTGGGCTGTTTCCATTTCGCTCGCCGCTACTTTGGAAATCACAATTGTTTTCTCTTCCTGAGGTTACTAAGATGTTTCAGTTCACCTCGTTCGCCTCTGCAGCCTATGTATTCAGCTACAGATGTCTCGGCACTACCCGAAACGGGTTTCCCCATTCAGAAATCTCCGGATCAAAGCTTGTTTAGCAGCTCCCCGAAGCTTATCGCAGCTTGCCACGTCTTTCATCGCCTCTTGACGCCAAGGCATCCACCGTTCGCTCTTAATAGCTTAGTCACAAAACTTTTGACACAAATAAATTGTACGCTTTTATGTGCTTAAATCCAAATTGTCAAAGAACAAAATTATAAAGATGATAAATTCATCAATTACAGATCTGAAATCCAAATAAGGAATGTCTATAAATAACTTCTAAATTAGAAATCAGAATTTCAATGGTGGAGGTGAACGGGCTCGAACCGATGACCTCCTGCGTGCAAGGCAGGCGCTCTCCCAACTGAGCTACACCCCCGAAAAACATGGTGGGCCTGGATGGAATTGAACCATCGACCTCACGCTTATCAGGCGTGCGCTCTAGCCGAACTGAGCTACAGGCCCAATAGATCAAAATTGTTCATTTAATCTTTTGTGCAGTTCAGGGACCAAAGTGAGCCCATCATCAATATAATTTAATTATAAGAGAACTTACCTTGATCTCTCAAAACTAAATAGCGACAAATAGAGCCAGGCTCAATGTATCTTTCTTAAGACCCATTATATAACTCTTTGGCATCCTTAGAAAGGAGGTGATCCAGCCGCTGGTTCCCCAACGGCTACCTTGTTACGACTTCACCCCAATCATCAGCCATACCTTAGGTGCCTACCCCCCTTGCGGGTTGGTCCAACAACTTCTGGTACAACCAACTCTCATGGTGTGACGGGCGGTGTGTACAAGGCCCGGGAACGTATTCACCGCGGCGTGCTGATCCGCGATTACTAGCGATTCCAGCTTCATGGAGTCGAGTTGCAGACTCCAATCCGAACTTAGGACTGCTTTATGGGATTAGCTCACCCTCGCGAGTTTGCGACCCTTTGTACAGCCCATTGTAGCACGTGTGTAGCCCTGGATATAAAGGCCATGAGGACTTGACGTCATCCCCACCTTCCTCCCCGTTAACCGGAGCAGTATCTTTAGAGTCCCCAACTTAATGATGGTAACTAAAGATAGGGGTTGCGCTCGTTGCGGGACTTAACCCAACATCTCACGACACGAGCTGACGACAGCCATGCAGCACCTGTCTCCGAGTTCCCCGAAGGGCACATCTTTCTTTCAAAAGACTTCTCGGGATGTCAAATCCAGGTAAGGTTCTTCGCGTTGCGTCGAATTAAACCACATGCTCCACCGCTTGTGCGGGCCCCCGTCAATTCCTTTGAGTTTTAACCTTGCGGTCGTACTCCCCAGGCGGAACACTTAATGCGTTAACTGCGGCACAGCAGGGGTCAATACCCGCTACACCTAGTGTTCACCGTTTACTGCGTGGACTACCAGGGTATCTAATCCTGTTTGCTCCCCACGCCTTCGCGCCTCAGCGTCAGTATTGGTCCAGGAAGTCGCCTTCGCCACCGGTGTTCCTCCTGATATCTACGAATTTCACCTCTACACCAGGAATTCCACTTCCCTCTCCCATACTCAAGTCCCTTAGTTTCAAATGCACTTCCGGGGTTAAGCCCCGGGCTTTCACATCTGACTTAAAAGACCGCCTACGCGCCCTTTACGCCCAATAATTCCGAATAACGCTTGCACCCCCCGTATTACCGCGGCTGCTGGCACGGAGTTAGCCGGTGCTTCCTTCAGTGATACCGTCAGTACTTAATGGTATTAACAAAAAGTAGGTTCTTCTCACTTGACAGAGCTTTACGACTCGAAAGCCTTCATCACTCACGCGGCGTTGCTGCGTCAGGGTTTCCCCCATTGCGCAAAATTCCTCACTGCTGCCTCCCGTAGGAGTCTGGACCGTGTGTCAGTTCCAGTGTGGCTGATCATCCTCTCAGACCAGCTAACCATCGTTGCCTTGGTAGGCCATCACCCTACCAACAAGCTAATGGTACGCGGGCTCATCTCCAAACAATAGCTTACATGTAGAGGCCATCTTTGATCCCAAAAACCTAAGTTTTCGGGATATTATTCGGTATTAGCATCGCTTTCGCAATGTTATCCCCAATTCAGAGGTAGATTACCCACGCGTTACTCACCCGTGCGCCACTTTACTATCTTCTGCAAGCAGAAGAGTTCTCGTGCGACTTGCATGTGTTAAGCACGCCGCCAGCGTTCATTCTGAGCCAGGATCAAACTCTCCAATTAAACTGCTTTAACTATCAATATTACGTGGACCCAACTCATTAATTGTCACTATTTAGTTTTCAAAGATCAAGTCGTCGTTTAAAAAGTTACGACATAAAAGTTAATCGAAAATTTAAAGAAATATATATATATATATATATATATGGTTGTCAATACTTTTATTATCAAAAAACTATATATTTTAAGGCATTGTTAAGTTGAAAAATTGGCTTAAAACACAAGCCATGTAAATATGTCAACAACAATTTTTAAATATAAAATTATAACTTCAAACAAACGGACAAAGTCAATTACATAATGCTTCTACAGTTGTCAATCGTTATTTTTTACTTTTAATTTATGGAAACGCTTTTTCCCTGCCCTTAATAATATTTCCATATTATCAAGATCACTATCTGTTATTAAATAATCAAATGATTCTATACGGTTACCATTTAAGTAAGCGCCGCCCTGAGCTATTAGCCTTCTAGCGGCACTGCCCGAGTTTGCAAGGCCTACCATATGATACAACATAAAAGCCGGAATTCCTGCTTTGAGCTGGTCTTCATTAATATATGTACATGGTGTCGAATCAACTCTTCCTATAATTTCAGCTCCTATAGAAGGCAAAACAACGTTCATATTCCCAAAAATATCATTTCGTGGTATCGAGCTTGAAGGCAAAATTTCCTTTGGCACAGGCCTGGGACCAAAACCGGTTTGAGCTGAGTGATACGCTTCAAGCGCTTCTTTGTCGCCATGAGCGATGCGTGTCGCTTCAAAGGCTAAGGCTGTCTTTGCACTATTCAAATCAGCACCACTTAGTTTTTCAATTTTCTTGATTTCAACCATAGGCAAAAATGTAAAGAGAGCTAAAAATCTAGCGACATCTCGATCGTCCGTGTTTATCCAGTATTGATAATACTCATAAGATGAAGTTCTTTTTGAATCAAGCCAAACAGCGCCCTTAGCTGTTTTCCCCATCTTTTCGCCGCTACTGGTTGTAATCAATGGTGAAATTATACCAAATGCAGTTTCATGCCGCATACGTCTAATAAGGTCGATGCCGGCAACAATATTCCCCCATTGATCGCTTCCACCAAGCTGTAGTCTGCATCCATATTTATCAAAAAGTTTTAAAAAATCATATGCCTGCAAAAGCATATAGTTAAATTCAATAAAATTAAGACCTTCTTCAGCTTCAAGGCGCATTTTATAACTTTCCGCCTTTATCATACGATTGACTGAAAAATGTCGTCCTATATCTCTTAGAAATGGAATATATTCTAATCGCGAGAGCCAATCAGCATTGTTTAATAAAATAGCCTTCCCTTCACTAAAGTCTATAAACCTTGAAATTTGCTCTTTAATTCCACATATATTTTCTTCAATGATCTCCGAATTAAGAAGCTGCCTTGTTTCAGTCTTTCCGCTTGGATCTCCAACAAGCCCAGTCCCGCCCCCGATAAGAGCAATTGGACGATACCCGTGTTTTTGCATGTAAGCAAGCGACATTAAAGGAACGAGGCTTCCGACATGTAAGCTTGAGGCCGTTGGGTCAAAGCCAATATAACACGTTACATTATCATTCTCTAAGTATCGGCTCAGCTCTTTATCATGAGTTGTATTCTCAATAAATCCTCTTTCATAAAGGATATCGATTATATTATTCATACGAATAACCTAACCCGGATAAACCGGAACCAAATAACTCACGCCTGTCTGCGTGCGGACACGCTACAGGCAGAAAAATCTGTGCAACCTGCACGCTTGTGCCTCGCAGTGTCAGGCGGGTCTGCGTAATCTGTGGATTAAAATCAATAGGATCCCTTAAATTTTCAATTGCATAAGAGCTTTATTTGTTTGCATATTCTACAGCTCTGGTTTCACGTATTACTGTAACCTTGATCTGGCCTGGAAAAGTTAACGACTCTTCAATCTTTTTTACAATATCTCTACCAAGAAGGACAGCCTCATCATCTGAAATAATGTTACTTTCGACGATAACTCTGAGTTCCCTTCCCGCTTGAATCGCATAAGTGTTGGCGACGCCTTGAAATGAATTAGCTATCTTCTCAAGATCTTCCAGCCTTTTAATATAATTTTCCAACAACTCTTTACGTGCACCCGGCCTTGCACCTGAAAGGCCATCTGCTGCTTGTACTAATAGCGCATATACAGAATTAGGTGGCACATCTTCATGGTGAGCTGCAATAGCATGTACAACCTTGGAATTTTCGCCAAATTTTTTGGCGAGTTTGGAACCAATTATTGCATGTGGCCCCTCGACCTCGTGATCTATAGCTTTCCCAATATCATGTAATAATCCCATACGTCTTGCTAATTTCAAATTAAGTCCCAATTCGGAGGCCATAATACCGCTTAAAAAACCCACTTCTACTGAATGTTGCAGAACATTCTGCGCATAACTTGTACGGAATTTCAATCTCCCCACATACTTTATTAGCTCTTGATTTATACCATGCACACCCAAATCAAAAGCTGCCTGTTCTCCTGCTTCCTTTATTACCAAATCAACTTCCTGCTCAACTTTTTTTACAATATCTTCAATTCTAGCGGGATGTATTCTACCATCAGCTATTAATCTAATCAAAGAAAGCCTAGCAACTTCTCGTCTTACAGGATTAAAACCAGAAAGAATAACTGCCTCGGGAGTGTCGTCAATAATGAGATCAATACCTGTTGCCGCTTCAATGGCGCGAATATTACGGCCTTCCCTTCCTATTATTCGTCCCTTCATCTCATCGTTTGGCAACTGTACTACAGAGACTGTCCGTTCAGCTACAAAATCCCCAGCGTATCTTTGAATAGCAGTAGCCATTATATTTTTAGCTATTTTGTCTGCTTCCTCTTTTGTTTCATTTTCAATCCTCCTGATAAGTTTAGCTCCTTCATATCGCACTTCGTTCTCCATTGCCCTTATCAATAGTTCCTTAGCCTGCTCTGCTGTTAAACCGGAAATCTTTTCAAGCTGGGATTTCTGCTCTTCGATTAATTCATTATATTTCAGCTTGCTTTGCTCAATATTTTTCTCGCTGTTAGCCAACGTCGTCTCTTTTTGAGCAAAATCCCGTTCTCTCAGTTCAAATTGATCAATTTTACGGTCGATATTTTCCTCTTTTTGTATCAACCTAATCTCTCTTTTTTTCAACTCACTTTTAGTCTCTTTAGCTTCTGCATCAAACTCAGCCTTCATATTATAAAGAATATCTTTAGATTCAATCTTTGCTTCTTTTAACTGAGTCTCTGATTTACGCTTAGCGTCATTTAATATTCGTGAAGCCTCTTCTTCAGCGGACTTGATTTTCTCGAATACCATTTTCCCTTTCACCCAATAGGCAATGGCAAAACCTACAATAAAGGCAACCATGCCTATTGGAACTATATATACATCCATTATAAATCTCCCATGAAAGGTTTAATCAAAATAACGTGGCTGATTTCACCGTATCCTCTTTGTTGCAGGATAGCTGTAGTAAAATACCACAGCTTCCAAACTCAGCTTGCAATACGGGCTAATTCCAATGAAATTTTTCGATAATTCTGTTAAGCTTTTGAAAAAATAATGAGATAAAATGAGGATAGAATTATTGGAAGAAAAATATAAGGTTATTTATCGAATTTTAGCATGAATTTAGTGGAACCCCCACCACTGTGCCGTGTGGAAGGTCTCTGAACCAAATCGAAAAGGTGGGCGCCTTATGGTTTCTTTAGGCTTTTCTGTACAAGCAGAACATGCACACCAAAACCAGAGAAAGCTCCCTTTAAAATACTGTTGGGTCAAAGAACATCTCCCAAACACGAACACGGCAGGGGTAATTAACTACAATTTGCAAAAGCAACTTATTCATTTGGTCTCAACTTGTCATTATAAACTATTATACTATATTTTTATCCAATGTAGATATCATACGATTTAAACGTTGAGAAATATCATTTAAAAATTCTGAATCATTTCTTTTAATCTCAAAGTTTTTATTAGCTATATTCAAAGCAGCTAAAATTAAAATTTTAAACTTTGTAACATCCAGAGTTTTAAGTGAATGCTGACTTTCTACCTTTTTAACTTCTTTTACTAGAAAATCAGCGACCTCTTCTGCTTTAGAAACTTCTGAATCAGTTTTAAAAGTATATGATTGTCCCAAAAGATCTATTGTTACAAGCTGTTCCAATGAATTAAGTATGATACCTTTACTTTAACAATCTCTGCCGGTTATAATTTAGGTTGCTGTAATTTCATCCAGTTTGCCTAATAAACCATCAATCTTTGATCGGACCAAATTTCTCTCTTTTGCATAACTGTTTTCTGCCTCAACCTTAACTTGAAGCTCCTCGTCTAATCTCTTAATTTTTTCTTTAAGTTCAGAATTGACTGCTTCATGCGATTTGCAAACCTGAATTAATCTTTCAATTTTTTTTTCTATTTCTTCAAATTGTTGTAAAATAACTGTGTTATCCAATATTTCACCTCATCATATTGTAAATAATATAATATTTACTATCAACTAAAGTCAAGATGTTTTATATAGTCTTTCGCGCATAATTATTTCAACTTTTATTAAATCTTCGCTATTATTGACCCCAATAACCTCTTCGACATCACTGCCAACCAGTACACCAATATTTTTTCCTTCTTTATACCCTATTCCAATAATATCGGTAAGATAAAGTTCGCCTTGGACATTATCTGATTTAATCTTTTTTAATGCGTCAAATAAATAATCTTTTTTAATGCAGTAGATGCCTGTATTGATTATTTTTATACCTTTTTGTTCCTCTGTTGCGTCTGTTTCCTCAACTATTCCATTAACATTTCTATTTTCATCCAGCAGGATCCTGCCATAACCTTTTGGATTATCTATCTCGACTGCCAAAATTGATATATCTCGCACTGCCTTAATATGATCATCTATAAGTTGAATTAAAGTATAAGGAGTAATTAATGGCACATCACCACATAAAATAACGACTTGGTCTGCATGTTCTGGTATATAAGGTTGTGCACATAAAACCGCGTGCCCTGTTCCAAGCTGTTCTTCCTGAATGGCAAAAATCACATCAATTCTTTCAGATACAATTCTTTTTACTTTATCGGCCTGATTGCCAATTACCAGCACTATATTATTCCCAACAACTTTACTTGCGGTTTCAACAACATACATTACCATAGGTCTGCCAATAATTTCATGCAGCACTTTGGCCTTGTTTGATTTCATGCGAGTACCCATTCCAGCGGCAAGTATTACTGCTGCGACGTTGTCAATAACGGTTTGCATTTTAATACCTATCTTTTGAAATTAACATTTTTAACCAATAAAATTGAAAAAACTATAACTAATTCATTCAAAAAAAAGGACAGACCATTTAAATGATCTGTCCTTTTATTCTTTAAAAATACAATCAGTTATCTTATCATTAACAATAATAATAATTTATTGTAACTGCTAATGACAACCAATATCTATCTTCTTGTACCGGCAACCCTAAGACGGTGCAAAGCTCTTTCAAGAGCTATTCTTGCTCTCATGAAATCAACATCTTGTTTTTTTGATACATCAGTTAGACGTTTCTGGGCACGTTCCATAGCAGATTTTGCACGTTCAAGATCTATATCCCGTCTTCTTTCAGCAGATTCCGCCAGCACAGTAACTTTGCCTGGAAGCGCCTCGGCAAACCCACCGCTTATAAAAACATATCTCTCAACATTGTTCGCATCCATATAACGAAGGGAACCAACTTTCAGGGTACTCAAAAAAGGAGTATGACCTATGAGTACTCCAAATTCGCCAAGAGAACCAGGTGCAACAACTATCTTTGCCTCCTCGCTAACTACAGATTTCTCTGGGGTGACAACTTCTAATATAATATTTCCAGCCATACTTTAACCCTCATATATAATAGATAGTATTATGCTTCTGCCATCTTCTTGGCTTTTTCTATTACCTCTTCAATGCCACCCACCATATAAAAAGCCTGCTCAGGAACACCGTCATGTTTGCCTTCACAAATTTCTTTAAAACCTCTAACGGAATCCTCTATCTTAACGTATTTACCTGCAATACCTGTAAAAGCTTCAGCAACATGGAATGGCTGAGACAAAAATCGCTGAATTCTCCTGGCACGACCAACAGTAAGCTTGTCTTCATCTGACAGTTCATCCATACCTAATATTGCGATAATATCCTTAAGCTCTTTGTATTTTTGAAGAGTATTTTGGACTGTACGTGAAACTTGATAGTGATCTTCTCCAATATAATTTGCATCAAGAATCCTTGAAGTTGAATCAAGCGGATCAACTGCCGGATATATACCAAGCTCAACAATCTGCCTTGACAAAACAACGGTTCCGTCAAGATGGGCAAAAGTTGTTGCCGGTGCAGGGTCGGTCAAATCGTCAGCAGGAACATAAACGCACTGAACAGCGGTAATAGAACCTTTGTCAGTAGATGTAATACGTTCCTGAAGTTCCCCAAGGTCAACTGCAAGAGTTGGCTGATAACCAACTGCTGAGGGCATACGTCCGAGAAGCGCTGATACTTCCGAGCCAGCCTGTGTAAACCTGAATATATTATCGATAAATATAAGCACGTCCTGACCTTCTTCATCACGATAATATTCAGCTGCTGTCAAAGCCGATAAAGCAACACGAGCTCTTGCTCCAGGAGGTTCGGTCATCTGGCCATAAATCAATGCAGCTTTTGGAAGAACACCGGAATTCTTCATCTCATGATAAAGGTCGTTGCCTTCACGGGTTCTCTCTCCAACACCGGCAAACACAGAAATACCACCGTGCTGCATAGCAATGTTATGTACCATCTCCATCATAATAACGGTTTTTCCGACTCCTGCGCCACCAAACATTCCCATTTTACCACCTCTTGGGAATGGTACAAGCAAGTCAATAACCTTAACACCTGTCTCGAGAACTCGAACCGTTGTATCCTGCTCTGTAAACTTTGGTGCCGCACGATGAATAGGCATCATTTTTTCCTGACTTACAGGGCCTAATCCATCAACGGGCCGCCCTACAACGTTTAAAACGCGCCCCAAACCAGCCGCGCCCACCGGCATCATGATGCCCTTGCCGGTATCCTTTACTAGTTGCCCTCTCATTAATCCGTCAGTTACATCCATAGCAATTGTACGGACAACATTGTCTCCCAAGTGCTGAGCAACCTCAACAACCAGATTGTCAGGCTCATCATTAATAGCGGGATTTGTAATTAAAAGTGCGGTGTAGATCGTAGGCAGTTTGCCCTGCTCAAATTCCACATCGACAACAGGTCCCAAAACCTGCGTAATTTTACCTATGTTTTCACCCATCTACAGACCTCCTATACGCTAAATGCGGTATTCTAATTTCTTATCCTTTAAGAGCCTCGGCGCCGCCGACTATATCCATCAATTGCGCTGTAATGGCCGCCTGCCGGGCTTTATTATATGCCAGAGTAAGGCTATTTATCATATCGTTGCATGCAGTAGTTGCGTTATCCATAGCAGCCATACGAGCAGCATGCTCACTAGTTGATGTTTCCAGCAAAGCGCTATATATTTGTACATAAACATGCCTTGGGAGCAGATCACCCAATAGTTCAGCAGGTGATGGCTCACAAATATGTTCAGCCTGATATGGTTTATCAGTATCAACTTCCTCTTCTTCAGCAGTTTCAATAGGTGGAATAGGAAGGATCTGTTTAACCGTTGCAATCTGCTTTGACCGGCTTATAAATTCAGAAAAAACGACGTAAACCTCATCATATGTACCATCAAGGAATCCATCAACCAGTTTCTGGCCTGCTGTCAGCGCAACGTTGAAACCAAATCTGGCGCCTACAATGCCTAAGTTCGCTGAATCTATCTCCATCTTATTCTTGCGACACCAGTCCCGCCCTTTTTTCCCAAAGTTAGTGAAGGAAAAATCTAATCCCTGTTCTGAGCGTTCCTTCATAAATTTATTAGCAGCCGTGATAAGATTTACATTAAAACCACCGCAGAGCCCTCTGTCAGAAGTACATAATACAATATTTATCTTTTTTACTTCTTCACGCGGTACCAGTAAAGGACTCGCCCCTTCTCCTGCTTTTTCTGCAAGGCTCCCCAAGACTTCAGCAAACTTGGCTGCATATGGTCGAAAACCATCCATATTTTGCTGAGCGCCACGCAACTTTGAAGTGGCCACCATGCCCATAGCCCTTGTGATCTGCTTTGTCTTTTTTACTGCACCAATTTTAATTTGGACATCTTTTAACGTTGCCATATTATATCCTTATAAGCACTATTCTATGTCAATTACGATATCAGCAGTTAATTATGCTTTTATTCTTATATAGCTATCCAAGCTAATCTTCAATAGAACCTATTAGAAGAAAAGCCCTATTTAATTGTGTCCTTGAACTCTCCGTCGTAAGCAGTTAAAGCATCCTTCATTTGTTTATCCAATGAATCTGATATTATTTGTTTTTCATCCAGTTCAGTGAATATCTGCGGATATCTGTCCTCTATAAAACTGTAAAGTCCTGCCTCATACTTTGCCAGTACATTAACTGGATATTTATCAAGGAATCCTTTTGCGCCGGCAAAAAGTATCGTAACCTGTTTCTCCATAGACAGCGGTTTAAACTGAGGCTGCTTCAAAATCTCAACAAGTCTCGCTCCCCTTGTGAGCTGTGCCTGAGTTGCTTTATCCAGGTCACTTCCAAACGCAGCAAAAGCCTCAAGCTCACGATATTGAGCCAGATCAAGGCGCAGACTACCGGCAACCTGTTTCATAGCTTTAACCTGTGCCGCTCCACCAACCCTGGAAACTGACAAACCAACATTAATAGCCGGCCTGACACCAGAAAAAAACAGAGCGGGCTCAAGATAAATCTGACCGTCTGTAATGGAAATAACGTTTGTTGGAATAAATGCAGCAACGTCGCCGGCCTGAGTCTCAATTATTGGAAGAGCTGTCATCGAGCCGGCACCAAGCTCATCGTTTAATTTTGCCGATCTCTCAAGAAGTCGGGAGTGATTATAAAAAATGTCGCCAGGATATGCTTCACGGCCCGGTGGACGTCTTAGCAAAAGTGAAACCTGGCGGTATGCTACAGCCTGTTTTGAAAGGTCATCATATACGATCAGCGAATGCTGCCCTTTATCACGGAAGTACTCAGCCATAGCGCATCCCGCATATGGAGAGACAAACTGCAGTGTTGCAGGATCACTTGCACAGGCAGATACTACTGTTGTATATGCCATAGCGCCGTGTTTATCTAAAATATCAACGACCTGAGCAACTGTTGATTTTTTCTGCCCTGTAGCAACATAAATACAGTAAACATCCTTACCTTTCTGATTTATAATTGCATCAACACCAATGGCTGTTTTCCCGATCTGGCGGTCGCCAATAATAAGCTCCCGCTGCCCCTTACCCACAGGAGTCATTGCATCAATAGCCTTGAGGCCTGTGTACATTGGTTGGTGTACACTCTTTCTTGCAATAACACCCGGTGCAACCATTTCAACCCTTCTGAACTCTTTTGAATCAATGGGTCCTTTTCCGTCAATCGGCGCTCCAACAGCATCAACAACACGCCCAAGAACTGCCTCACCAACCGGAACCTCAGCAATACGACCTGTCCTCTTGACCATATCGCCTTCTTTAATGTGGATGTCTTCGCCCATAATTGCAATACCCACATTGTCTTCTTCAAGGTTCAAGACAAGCCCTAGTATGCCACCCTGAAATTCAACCAGCTCCAAAGCCATAGCCTTCTCAAGACCATAAACTCTGGCAATGCCATCACCAACCGACAAGACAACTCCAGTTTCACTTAACTCAACTTTCTTGTCGTAATCCGTAATCTGTTCTTTAATTATTTGACTTATTTCTTCAGCTCTTAATTCCATTATACACTCTCACCCCTTTTTATAGATTCTCTCATGTTGAGTAATTGTGTTCTGATACTTCCATCTAATACAAGATCTCCTATCCTGGATACTACTCCACCAATAAGTGATGGATCTTGTTCAACTTCCAGGATAACGTCCTTCCCAGTCATTTTTGACATGGTTGAACGAATTTTATCTATTGTTTCAGATGAAAGTTCAGTGGCCGAAACCAAACTTGCCCTTGCAATGCCTTTCAATTCGTCCGCGAGTTTTTTATAAAACTCGTTAATATTACTTAAAAACCCAATTCGCCCTTTATCAAATACCAAAAGCAGAAAAGCCTTCATCATATCAGATAGATATAGCTTATCAATTATTGCATGCAATACCTTTCTGCGACCTGCTGTATCATAAAGGGGGTTTGTAATTGCTTGTTCAAGCTCTTTTTCGCCTGTCACCAAACCTGCGATATTGTCAAGCTCTTCTCTGTAAGATTCAGCCTGACCGTCATCTTTGCCAATAAGCAGAAGCGCCTTGGCATAACGCCGTGCTATAACCATATTCTTCATTATGCCACCACCTTCTCTAAGTATTCATCTACCAATCGATCATGATCTTCGATTGTAAGTTCATTCTTTATCATCTCTTCAGCCTTAACCATGGCTTTCTCGAGCACTTCTTCCTTGAGCCTTAATTTCGCCTGATTGATCTCATAATCAATATTCCGGCGAGCTTGTTCTTTTAATTTATCAGCTGCAGATTCGGCCTCTTTTAGTATTCTTTCCTTGGCCTCATTTCCCTGCCGGATGTAATCATCGACAATTTTCTTGCCTTCTTGATCTAACTTAGCCAGTTTTTCTTTGTATTTCTCAAGCGTTTGCTCGGCATCCTTTTTCTTAGTTTCAAGCTCGTTTAACTGATCTTCAATTCCCTTAATACGAGAGCTAAAAAACTGTGCTACCGGCTTACGCAAAAGGAAAAACAAAGCACCAACTAAAACAGCGAAATTCATAACCCGGTATGTATCTGTAGCCACCCATACTTTCGGTCCCGGCGCTCCACCAGATGAACCAAAAGCTACTCCACCAAAGAAGAACAGAAACGCAGCAAATATAAACAAAATAATTGCATTACGCTTCCCGCTGCTTCCAATTCCAGGAATCTTCATTAAAAAGCCCTCCCCAAAATTTTATTACTAATAGCGGTTGCAATATCATCAAGCTCTTCTTGCAGTGATGCTCTAACACTTTTTACATCCTTTGCAACTTTCTCGCGCACCTCGGCAAGATCCGCCTGAGCCTTTTGATTTATTTTTTCGATTATCGCTTTTTCTTCATCAGTAGCTGTCTGCATTAAAGCCTCTTTTTCTCCCATGCCTTTGGCCCTTGCCTCTTTTAAACCTGAAGTAAAAGCATCGTCTTTTTCCTTCGCATCACTGTTGCAGGCATCAATTCTCTGCTCAAGGCCGGCAATTTTTTCTTTTCTCTGAATTAATATATTCCTGATTGGTTTGTATAAAACAAAATTAAGTGCCCATATCAAAAACAGGAAATTTATGATTTGTATAAATAATGAACCATCTAAGCTTATCATTGAACTTCCTCCACTACCGATCGTTTGAATAATTTATATATTAAAAATCTTCCAAATTTAACTCCGCTGGTCTATATATTACCTATAACTAATTGTCAAAGGTTTTTTTTAAGGTTTTTTTTTATTTTTCGCTATCCTTTCAACTCTTATTCAACCATAAACCTCCTCATGCTGACATTAATTAAAATGCCTATACATATCATAATGCTAACAAGTGATGAACCCCCATAGCTAATAAATGGTAATGTAACTCCAACGACCGGTAAAAGTCCCATTACCATACCTATATTAATAATTACCTGCCAGAATATCATTGCTGTAATACCGACTGAAAGTATGGTGCCGAATGGTTCTCGACATCTATAAGCAACATTCAATCCTTTTATAATAAGTATCAAAAAAATAAGAAGAATAATTACAGAACCTATTAATCCCCACTCTTCTGCCAAAACTGAAAATATAAAATCAGTGTGCTGTTCAGGAAGAAATGAAAGTGCATTTTGTGTTCCTTTCAAAAACCCTTTGCCCGATATCATGCCTGAGCCTATAGCAATTTTCGATTGTATAATATGGTAACCAGCCCCAAGGGGATCCCTGTCTGGGTCCAAAAATGTCAGTATTCTCGCCTTCTGATATTCTTTCAAAAAAAACCAAACTAAAGGAACTGTAATTATACCTGAAACAATTAAGTACAAAAAGGAACGCCTCTCAATTTTTACAAAAACCGTCATAGAGCCGGAAATTAAAACAACCATTATGGCTGTTCCTAAATCTGGTTGTTTTACTATTAAAATAAAAGGAATTATTGTCAGTAAAAAAGGAGTGATAAGTTTACGTAAAGTTAAACCTGCCGTATTCGCATGTTTTGAATAATATCTGGCCAGAATTATTATTACAGCGATCTTTACCGGCTCGGATGGTTGGATTGAAAAAAATCCGAACTTCAGCCAGCGCATAGCCCCTTTAGAGCCTTCACCGAATATTAACACACCAACAAGAAGGGAAATGCATAAAATATAAATTATGTGCCCCCATCGATCAAAAGTTTTGTAATTGAACAAAAAAGAAATAACCAAAAAAATTAACCCGACAAAATACCATATAAGCTGCTTATAATATTCCATCTGAGGTGCCTGTGTTCCGGCAGTTACTGCACTATATAAAGTAACAAGCCCCAAAAAACCCAGTATAAGAGCTAAGCCCAATAAGCTCCAGTCAAAATTTTGGACAAGACGACGGTCAAACATATTAACTTTCCATATTACTCTGTTGACTACGACTTATTTTTAATTCATCAGCTATTGAGAGGTAAGTTGTTATAAGTTCCCTCGCGATTGGAGCTGCGGCACTAGAACCATGCTCACCATGTTCAACAATAACAACTACAGCTATTTTGGGTTCCTTTGAGGGAGCATAGGCTACAAACCATGCATGTGGTTTTAAGTGATTAAATTTATCTGCTTTATCAATAGAAGAGCTGGCATCATTACCGGTCCTGCTTACAAGTTGAGCTGTCCCCGTCTTACCACTGATATCAACATCATCAACATGTGCAATCCATGCAGTTCCCTTTCTTTTATTAACTGCCTCCCAAAGCCCTTTTCTCACAATCTCTAACGTACGCTGACTGACTGGCAACTTGCCTGTAACCTTACTATTGTTTTCATTAACGATTTCGCCTTCTGCTGTCTCTACCTTCCTAAGAATCAATGGCTTATACCTTGTTCCTCCATTCGCTATTCCAGAAATCAAAGTTGTCATCTGCAAAGGAGTGGTAAGATCATAGCCCTGCCCTATAGCAACGGAAAGCGTTTCACCCAACTGCCACCCAATGCCTGTACGACGCTTTTTCCAGGCAGCGGTTGGTATCAAACCCTTTGCTTCATGATCAAGGTCAACTCCTGTCGCTGATCCCAAGCCGCAAGCTCTGGCATACCATGCCAGCCTATCAACACCCAGTTTCTGGCCGACCTGATAAAAAAAAACGTCACATGATTCAGCTAATGCCTTCACAACATTAACTTTATCGTGTCCTCTTTTTTCCCAGCATCTAAAAACCCGATCCCCGCACTTGTAATATCCTGGGCAATAAAATGATGTATTTGCATCAATTATTCCTTCCTCAAGGCCTGCTATGGCTGTCACTATTTTATATGTCGAAGCTGGGGGATACTCAGCATTGATGGCCTTGTTTTCCATTGGCCTGAATGGATTGGAAACAAGAGAATCCCATTGCTCGTGTGACATACCGTTAACAAATGCATTCTGGTCAAATGCAGGGCTGCTGCTCATAGCCAGTATCCGTCCTGTAGCCGGCTCCATAGCTATTACTGCGCCGGCCAAACCTTCCAAAAGTTCTTCAGCTTTTTTCTGGAGTAAGCAATCAATTGAAAGATAAATATTATGGCCAGGAACCGCATCAACGGTTCTCAAAACTCTAACAACCTGCCCTGCCGCGTTCACCTCGACCTGCCGCCCTCCACGATTACCTCTCAATATGCTCTCATAAGTTTTTTCCACACCGAACTTTCCAATATAATCTCCTGCGTTATAACCAGAATATTTCCCCGATTTAAGCTCATCGGAACTAATCTCACCTAAATAACCTATTAGATGAGCCGCACTTTGCTTATAAATATAGTGTCTTCTTGGTTTAACGCTAACAACAATACCAGGAAGATCATATTTATGAACCTCGATAGCAGCCAACGCATCTCGTCCTATATCCTGTTTTAATAAAATCGGTGTATAGGATGATATTCCCTTGTTACGGCTGATTTTTGCCATAAGCTCTGTTGCCGGAACATTTATATATTGAGAGAGCATTTCAATTGTATGTTCAACAGGTTTGGCATCTTTCAAAATTATATTCAAATCAAACGAGGGCCTATTATCAACCAGCAACTTTCCATTGCGATCAAAAATTAATCCTCTTGAAGGGTCTATATTTTGCAATCGTATACAGTTGTTTTCTGAAAGTCGTCTAAGCTCATTCCCTTCAATCACCTGGAGATAAAAGAGGCGGGCAATAAGTACTAAAAAAGCCGTTAAGACCAAAAAGACAACCCCGGTCAAACGTTTTTTATACCAATCACTATCTGTGCTCTGCAAGTATTTGCTCAAAAGTTTCTCTATATTATTTTAGTTTTTTCAGCGATTATTTCATTAAACCATTTTTCCAATTTCTTATGAATGTGATTAAAAAATATTAGAAAAAAGAATCCTGTACATACTGCCCATAGAATTTGAAAAATAACAGTCCTTATAGTAATAGCAGAAAACTGCAAATCCGGACCCTGGATAGAAACGCTGGCAATAAATATGATATTCTCCATCAATACGCCGGCAGCGACAATAAACAGCAACAGAATATTATTGCGTGCATGTAAATATCTAATAACTAACTTAACAATAATAAACAGCCAGAAATATGTTGTTACATATAGGCCAAAAGGTGCCCCTGAAAGATTATCCATTAAAAATCCCAGCACAAGTATAAAAGGGATGCTTTCACGGGCGGAACGGAAAAGACCGAGATAAATAATAAAGGGGACTAAAAGGTCATAAAAATTATTGAATAAAGAGATATGAGGTATAATCGTTGTCTGAAAAATTACAAGGCAGAGACAGACGCAGATATAAAAACAATACGTCATTGCTCACTCACAAAATCATGTTTTGGAGGATCCAATACCACTAAAATCTCTTCAAGTTTTTCAAAATCCATATAAGGCGTAACCGTTACTTCCTGAAACATACCTGAATTGCGCTTGACAATTTCCGAAATATAACCAACGCGCAGGCCTTTAGGAAAAACGCCATCTAAACCCGAAGAAATAACTGTGTCTCCAACTTTAATATCATGTTTTCTTAATACATAGTTAGCAAGACATCTTCCATCTGATTGGCCTTTGACAAGCCCTCTGTCCCTGGTTCTCTGAACTAAAACATCTACAGCACTATTCTGGTCAATAATCAGTAATACCTTGGAATAATTGCAACTAACATCTATAATCTGCCCTGCGATACCTTCAGGCACCACCACAGGCAAACCCTTTTCAATTCCATCGGATTTGCCTTTATCTATAATTATTGTTTTAAACCAGGGAGAGCGATCCCGGCCAATAACTTTGGCGACAAGGACCCGGTTAGGCATAGTTTTTCGGAAATTCAATAAGTTACGGAGTCTAAAATTGGAAATTTCTATTTCACGATACTTATTGTTCTTATCTATGGCATGATTTATCGCTTTTTTAAGATTATCGTTTTCTTTTGCAACCGAAACCAGAAAAAAATAATGGCTCCATATATTTTTTAAAAATTGAACGGATTGGTTAACAGTTTTCTGTAAAGGTGCAATAAAAAAAATAGCAATCTGCCCAGACCCATAAGAAGAATATCGGCTACCGTTAACTGAAAGGATTATGATGTTAACAACGATCAAAACAACCGCGCCAACTATCATCACCATTTTTTTCGAGAACATAAAACTATGTGATCACAACTTGTTTGAGTATTTCAATACTTTCAAGAGCCATACCCGAGCCTAGTGCAACTGTGGATAATGGGTCATCAGTTATTGTTATTGGAAGATTTGTTTCCTCCCTAAGAAGCTTATCTATATTTTTCAACAGAGCGCCTCCGCCTGTTAATACGATTCCTCTATCAACTATGTCGGCAGCCAGTTCAGGTGGAGTTTGTTCAAGAGCTATTTTAACAGTCTCAACGATAGCATCTATCTGCTCAGAAATCGCGACCCTTATCTCTTCGGAATCAATGGCAAGAATTTTAGGGATCCCTGATGCAAGGTCCCTGCCCTTGATCTCAATTGTTTCCAGATTCTGGGGATCAGGATAAGCATTACCTATTGATGTTTTAATAATCTCGGCGGTTCTCTCGCCAATCAACAGATTGTATTTTCTTTTGATATACTGTATTATTGATTCATCCATTTTATCACCAGCCACCCTGATAGACCTGCTGTAAACAATTCCTGCCAGAGAGATCACGGCAACTTCAGTTGTACCACCACCAATATCTACTACCATATTACATATAGGTTCTGTAATAGGAAGTCCCGCCCCTATCGCAGCGGCCATAGGCTCTTCAATTAAAAATACCTCTCGGGCTCCCGCTGATTCAGCCGATTCCTTAACAGCACGCTTTTCGACCTGAGTAATTCCCGATGGTACTGCAATAATAATTCTTGGCCTAACAAATGCCCGCCTGTTGTGCACCTTGCGAATAAAATGACGCAACATTGCCTCAGTGACTTCGAAATCAGCAATAACTCCATCCCGCATTGGACGAATGGCCACAATGTGTCCGGGCGTCCTTCCCAACATATTTTTCGCCTCAAGCCCCACTGCCAATATTCGGTTTTTCGACCTGTTATCAGTACGCACAGCAACAACTGAGGGTTCACTTAACACAATGCCCTTGCCTTTAACATAAACAAGTGTATTCGCAGTCCCTAAATCAATGGCAAGATCATTTGAAAACATACCTAAAATACCGTCTAAAAATAAACCCATGGCTCCTCATTCTCGCTCGATAGTAAAAGCGCATATGTTATTCTGTTAATCAAATAATGAATCTCTACCAAAAATATCCTGTTATTACAAATAAAAATTAATGAACTTATAAAAAGTCAATATTCAGTGTTTATAAAATAATATCCATCACAGTATCATGTAATATTGGCCTAAATCTCTTTATCTTATTATTATCACGTGATGGATGTACACGGTTTGTTAAAAGTATAACGATAATTGACCTGTCTAGATCCATCCAAAATGATGTCCCGGTAAAACCAAGATGCCCTATACTATTTTTAGAAAACCGGCTGCCACTGCTTGAATCAGGTAAAGATGGCGTATCAAAACCAAGCGCTCTATCTGAATCTTCCTGCTGTTCAAAAAACTTATCTATTAACTCTTTTTTAAAAATATATGAATGCCCATTGAAAACAGATAAAAGTGAAGATAAGAGGACATTCACATCCATAGCGGTCCCGAAGAGACCAGCATGCCCCTCTATCCCGCCAACAACATAGGCATTATCATCGTGCACTAAACCATCTATAAGTATTCTACGCCAGGTACAAAGTTCTGTAGCAGCAAAATAACCCATATGGCTCTCGGAATTAAGGTTTATAAAAAAAAGATTCTCAAGCCCAATGGGGCTGTAAATATCATTAACTACGAAGTTGTCTAGCGATTTTACAGATACCGTTTCAACAATCCATCCAAGAATCATAAATCCAAGGTCGCTATATAATACACTTTTACCTACAGGATATACAAGAGGCTCATTTATGAGAAAGTTCCTTAAACCTTTTTTTCGAAAATTATAAGGAATTTTTAGTAACTCAATATAATATGGCCGATAATCAGGCAGGCCTGAATTATGACAAAGAAGGTTTCTAATGGTTATTTGTTTTTTATCTGTATCTCTAAATTCAGGCAATAATGCCCCAAGATCTTGCTCAAGATCCAGTTCCCCTTGCTGAATCAACTTCATTACAGCCAGTGTAGTTGCAAGAGGTTTTGTTAGAGAAGCCAAATCAAAAATAGTGTTTTTTGTCATTATGCGCTTTGAGAATATATTTGCATATCCATAAGCCTCAAAAAAAATAATTAAATCATTTTTTGCAACCAAAAGCAAACCCCCAGGGAATACTCCTTCTTTGACGCCCTTTTTCATCAAATCATTAATTTTATTCATAGGAGATAAAGCTTTGGGTAACGGTTCACGGTTCACGGCGGTTACCATTTATGATGTAGCGACCTCATGAAATGAAAGTAAATGCTTATCAGAATCAAGAGTTGCTGTAATTCCAAACGGAATAGTAATATTGTTTCTCCCATGCCCTGCTTCAAAACCAGCAAGAATAGGGATATCATTGTGCTTGAAAATATTATCCACAATACTAAAAATTTCTTTAATCTCACCACAATCTTCAAAGAAGCCTAGAGCAAGGCCGGCAATACCTTCAAAAAATCCGGCCATTTTCATCTGAGTCAGCATTCTGTCGATTTTATATGTAGGCTCCCCCTTGTCTTCAAGAAAAAGAATATGCCCTTTAAAACTTGGTTCAAAAGGAGTCCCCGCCAGATGGCATAACGTGGCAAGATTCCCTCCTGAAACAATCCCTGAAGCCGAACCCTGCCTAAGTGTAATGCCCTCTTTTATCGTTATTTCAAGCTTACTGTCTGAAAAAAAAGCGGCCATCATTGATTCTTTCGTCTTTTGAGAAGCATCAGGCAGAGTTGTTACCATTGGGCCGTGAAATGTTACAAAACCGCATTTTGCATATATAGTAGATAAGATTGCAGACACATCGCTGAATCCAACAAAAATCTTTGGATTATTCCTTATGATGTTATAATCCAATAATGGAAGAATTCTTATCGAGCCATATCCTCCTCTTGCACAAATAATAGCCTTTATTGAAGTGTCTGCAAAAAGTTTATTCAGCGAATTTGCCCTATTAACATCAGGTCCGGCAAGATATCCATTTCTGTCAAATATACCGTCTAAAACAGATACATGGAATCCCATTGATTCCAAAACATGAACACCAAGATTATAATTCTCCATATCAAAATGGCTGGCAGGAGCAGCGATCCCGACTTTATCGCCTGGTTTAAGTCGGGCAGGTCGTAGTATATTTTTTGAATCCATATTATATATGATAATTTAGAAAATAATATCAGAAGGTTATTTTAAATTTAAACTGCTTTTATAAATAGTCTGCCATTTCTTGACATGGCATGTCCAAAGTGTTAAATATGAAAAATCGGGGCGTAGCGCAGTCTGGTAGCGCACTTGAATGGGGTTCAAGGGGTCGGAGGTTCAAATCCTCTCGCCCCGATCACAAAATAATTAATGGCAGCAGAGTTGCCCGTTTTTATTGCTTTTGAATTGAAGATTCCATGTAGCAAGCTACAGGGAATCTTCGACCGTAAGGAAGTTAGCCATTTTTAGATTCGCTCGCTAACCCCGCAGCAAGCTACTGGGAATGCGCTCGCTATTGCGGTTCAAAAATTCCGCTTTAAAACCTCTTCCTTCAGGTATTGAAGAACTAAGGGCCCTTCAAACGGAGCAGCCTCCTTTCCAACTGCAATATGATGCATAAGTTCTATCTTTTCTTTATCAAGACTTCCAATCTGTTCATCAATAAGCTTAAGGTAGTTATTGGTTGTGCTGTAAATAACAACCGGACCAAACATAACTTCCCCACTCTCCTTTTTTGTCAAAGAGCCCATGACGCTGTGGTTGATAATCTTCATAACCTTGGGCGGAGACCTGTAACCAAGTAGTTCGGCAAACAGGGAAAGGCATTCGCTCACACCATCTGCATCCCATTTTTCCAAAGCATCTAAACCATCTTTTTCAATTTCCTCAATATCAGATTTATTAAAAGAAAGATCTATCATCTCTATTAATTCATTTTGGACTGTTCTAAGGGATTCCCCTTTTTTACTGATAACAACATCTTTATCATTTAATATCTTGATAATATTGCCGATGTTAAGCATTTCCTTTACGGTCGGAGTTTTGCGCATGCCCACATCTTCAACAGTAGTCTTATAAATTGCAAGATCGTTATCCAGCACCAAAATTTTCTCAATACCCTCCTCAGCTCCCTTTATATAGAGATCAAGATCCCTTTCCTTCCTGAATTTATAAGGACTCATTTCAAGAAGCTCTCGCATTGTTTCTTTGTCAATCTTTTTACCGCTGTCAGGAGAGCCTATAGAATTAAGAACAATTTTTGACATCTTGTCGATTTTTATCTTTTTTAAAAGATTCTCTTTAAAAGACATGATGTTTCTCCTTTAAACTGTAATGAACTTACTTTATTAATGGAATGATAACAATTTTATTTATTATAGTCTTTTAGGTTACTTGACTGCAATGCTTATTTATAGTATTTTAATTTTTAAAAGACAAATTTATAAAGGATATAGGATATAATAATATGGCTGATGAATATGTAGAGCTTATATATCAAGGAAAAACATATAAACTTCCCGTTATAGTGGGCACAGAAGGTGAAAAAGCTTTCGATATTTCGAATCTCCGCCAGATGACTGGTTTGATTACAATGGATCCAGGCTTTGCAAACACAGGCAGTTGCTGCAGTTCCATAACATATATGGATGGTGAAAAGGGAATTCTGAGATATCGCGGTATCCCTATTGAACAGCTTGCCAAATATGCAAGTTTTAAAGAAACAGCATATCTTCTGATAAATGGTGTTCTGCCGACCAGAAAGGAACTCAACCGCTTTTCAGTATTGTTAAATGACCAGTCCCTTGTGCATGAGGACATGCAGATATTTTTTCAGAATTTTCCAAGAGCTTCTCATCCAATGGGCATATTATCATCAATGGTTAATGCTTTAAGAAGCTTTTATCCGGAACTCCAGACCTTAGAAGAAGAAATTAACATAACAGTTACAAGGCTTCTATCCAAGATAAGAACCTTAGCTGCCATGTCTTATAGAATATCTAGAGGGCATATGGTTGTTTATCCCCGACCGGATCTTCCTTATTGTGCAAATTTTCTTAACATGATGTTTGATAATATTGTCAAGCCATATCATATAGATGAAGATATAGTGCGAGCTTTAAGTGTTTTCTGGATTCTTCACGCTGATCATGAACAGAACTGCTCAACTTCCGCAGTAAGGATGGTTGGCAGCGGAAGAGTTAATCTTTATGCTGCAATTTCTGCTGGAATTGCAGCGCTATGGGGACCGCTGCATGGTGGTGCTAATCAGGCAGTTATCGAGATGCTTTCAGAAATTGCCGAAAGCGGCAATAATGTAAAAACAATAATTGAAAAAGCAAAAGACAACAATGAACCATACAGGCTGATGGGCTTTGGGCACAGAGTTTACAAGACCTATGATCCACGCGCCAAAATAATGAAAGAAATGTGTGACAAGGTTCTTGCAAAACTCAATATTCACGATCCCTTGCTTGATATTGCAAAAGAGCTTGAAGAGGTCGCTTTAAAGGATGACTATTTTATAGAACGCAACCTTTATCCAAACATAGACTTTTACAGCGGCATAATTTTGCGCGCCATTGGAATCCCCACCAATATGTTTACAGTCATGTTCGCAATCGGCAGACTGCCGGGTTGGATAGCTCAGTGGAAGGAAAGCATGGATGAGACTAACTGGAAACTCCAAAGGCCTCGACAGATATTCGTGGGACCAACTGAAAAAAAATACATACCTATTGATGAGAGATAATAAATAGTGCCTGAATGAAAAATAGCAGTTTTCGTTCAGAAACTATAGACTTTCAGATAATTCATTTCACAAGGCTAGAAGGAAAAATCTGAGTAAGTCGTGCTGATGTGTACGTCGTCGAAGATTTTGACTGATAACGCAGTGAAATTATTTATCTGAAAGTCTATAAATAATCAGGAACTACTCGACGTTATTAACAGAAGCATCTTCAATAAGAACACCAAAAGCGCAACTCATTCCAAAATCTTTGTCTATTCCTAAAGTTCCATTAACTATAACTTCTTCACCTATTTCTACGGTATCAAGGCTACTCACCGCAACATCATTATTCCCTTTTTCAACGCTGCCGGTTCCATCCTGAATATGAATCCAGTTCTTTCCCATAATCTGAGGCATAAATTTCACGACTATCGCTCGAACAGTAACTGTTTTCTGAGACAGTTCTTCCTTTTTGGAATAAATTTCTTCTATTGTATAAGCATCCTCTCCAACAGCCTTGCTGACTTTTATATCCTGAGGAGCCGCCTTGGATTTTTTTGTGCTATCCCCCATAGCAGGCATAGCTCCATGAGGCATAGATGCTGGGGACATTTTGCCTGGCATCATACCTGAAGGCATTTCGGAAACAATTTCACCTCCCGACTCCTTTAAAGGACATCCTTCTGAAGCTACGGCAAACAATATGAAATCGAAGGTCTTTTCAAGAGTTTTACTGTGAAAATCTTTCATAATCATAATATTGGCAATTGCTATTTCGTCTCCGGCCTTAACTGGTGTTTTTGGAATGGCTGCCCATACCTTGCCGGTTTTATCTTCGAGCAACAGATAAGTATAATTTGTTACATCTTTAAATTCAACTATTGTGCCTTTTAAAACAGGACTCTGAACACTCAAGGTCTTGTAATTTTCTTTAATATCAGAAATTGTAACATTTCCCGTAACAGGGAGTTCATCTTTTGGAGCTGTTGCCTTTTCTTCACAACCAAGAATAAAAACAAACAATCCTAATATACAGAGACTAATGTTCAGTATCCTTTTATAACTTAAAATCATAATATTTCCTTTCTGGATGAAATCAATTTCATGCGCTTGAGCTTAAGATTAGAATTTTCGTACAATTTTTGATGTTAAGATGATAGAAATATAGTTGTCAAATGATATTTTATATATTAAATTTATATTATTCTTGTTCAAGAATTATGACCTCCTATTTTAAACTCATTATTTTATCACAAGTTATCTTGCTATTTATTGACACAGAATTATTTTTTTTATATCGTGAATTCACGATTTTAAAAAAATATTTATTAATTCTTTATTCTTTCACCAGAGGCTACTTAATGTTTTCTTACAGATTTAGAGACCTTTGCAAAACGCCCCCTTTTGCCCAATTTCGGCGTCAGACTCAAATTTTAAGCCTCGAAATACTCAATGTATTCCTGCATTTAAAATTTTCGCCTTCCTTGAACTTGAACAAAATTGAACATTTTTCAAAGGTCTCATTTATAGTATTGCCCTTTGTCATAATAGTACTCAGCTATAGTGTCAATGCATGGTCGCAGGTATCGGCGCCTGAAGTCCAGGCCGTTACTGCCTGGGGGGAATCAGCGGTAACCAATAACCCGGCTCTGGATAAACAGCTTGCTATAACTCATGCACGCCGTACAGCTTTGGAGCAGGTTGTAGGTTCATATGTTACCTCCAGCACTCTTGTCCGAAACTTTCAGGTTGTGGAAGATCGAATCTACTCAAAAGCAACCGGCTTCATAAACAGCTACAAAATTCTTCAGGAAAATCGAGGGGAAACTCAGCGCACGCAGATTGAGGCCTTGGTCAGCCTGGCCCCTGTCGCAGAAATCCTTCGAGCCTCAGGCTTACTGCGGAAATGGCGTGTCGGAATCCTCATGGCGCCGGAACAGCTTGACTCAACGCTGCGTTTTTATTCAAAATCCAGGATAATTGAGATCGCCGGCGGTATTGAAAGCGAAATCGGCAAGAAAATGATAGAGGCCGGATTCAAAACTGTAGATCCCAGGCATCTGGAAAAACTTCGAAAAGAATTTAATACTGTTCCAAGCACTTCATTTAAAGGGATTGATTTACTGATCACCGGCACAATTTCACTGGACGCCCGTTCATCTGCAGGTCCAATGCGTCAGGCAACTTGCCAGATACATTGCAAAGCACTTCGTGTAGATACTGGGGAAATAGTGTATCAGGACATTGTCGGGAATACATTTGACGGTGTCAACCTTCTTGTAAGTCGCGATATAGCCTTTAAATATGCAGGCACTCTGGGCAACGGTATGCTTTCGGATGGGACTCCTGATTTGCGAGCCTTTGGAATAAGCGACTCAGCAGCTCTGCAGAAAGCCATTCACCTATCCTCCGTAATGGCCTCTGATATTATGGTATCGCAAATCACACGGATTCCTGCGGCAGCAAGCAGCAGAATAGCTCTGGAAATTCACGGGTTAGAATTTTCTCAGTTAATGGAACTGGAAGACTATTTAAAAACCGTAGAAGGAGTTGCCAATGTGAGTATTGAAGAATTTGCCGATGGAATACAAAATATGGAAATCGAATATGATGGTGACGCCATTATACTTGCCCGCAGTCTAAGCCAATCGGACGCATGTAAAAATATGGGGCTAAAAGTAAAAAACATTACAAAAAACAAGATTATCCTAAAATCAAATTAAAATAGGGGCAAATCGCATGTATCGATTAAAACTAACTGGAATTCTTTCATGTGTTATGGTTCTTGTGTTTCTTACAACCGCATGGGCCAAAGATCGCGTGGCGATTATGGATTTTGAAAATAAATCTCAGCACGGTGGATGGCAACTTGGACGGGGGGCTTCAGACATACTGACAACTGAGCTGGTAAAAACAGGCAAGTTTAATGTTATGGAAAGAGAGAGACTTGCTGCCATAATAAAAGAACAAAACCTGGGTGCATCCGGCAGGATAGATCCGTCAACCGCTGCAAGAATAGGCAAAATAATCGGTGTCGAATATATTATAACCGGAGCGATTACTGAATATGGACAAAGCAAATCCGGCGTTGGACTCCAGGATGTTAAATTAGGCAAAACAGGCTACCATGCCACTGTTGATATACGCATGATTAATGCTGATAGCGGACAAATTGTTTTTGCCGACAGCGAAAGTCACAGTGGTTCCTCATATGCTGGAAGACTCTTTGGTATAAGTGCCGGAGAAAGTTTCAACGAAAAAAAAGCCACTGAAGTCATGAGGGTGGCAATTAAAAATCTTGCAGCAAAAATCACTTCCGCTCCCATACAATCCGGCAGCAGCAAAAGCTCTGTAAGCTCAAAAGGTTCAGAAACTCTTGTTGCTGATGTGGATGGGAATATAATTACGCTTAACAATGGGAAAAATGCTGGCTTTAAAACAGGACAAAATATAACAATCTCTCGTAAAGGAAAAGTAATCAAAGATCCACAAACAGGTAACATCTTGAAGGTAAATTACAAAAAAATTGGTTCTATCAAGCTGACAGAAGTCGAAGACTCTTATGCTGAAGGTGAAGTAATAAGCGGTTCGGGATTTAATGTAGGGGATATTGTTAGATAGTAGAAAATTATGAAAATCAGAAAAGCTATGCTTGCGGGAAGCTGGTATCCGGAAAGCGCTTCAGAATGCGAGAGAGAAATAAATAATTTCCTTAATGATGCCACTGTTAGCCCTTCATCAAAAAACAAGTTGACGGGAGGAATTGTACCCCATGCTGGGTGGTACTATTCAGGCAGTATTGCCTGCAATGTAATAAATTACCTTAAAAAAGGAGATCCCCCCGATGTTTTTGTAATTTTTGGGATGCATCTGGGGCCTGGGCATCCCTGCTATATCATGAAAGAAGGGGTATGGGAAACTCCGTTTGGTAACATCCAAATAGAAAAAGAACTTGCAGGAGAACTTGTTGAAAGATTTAACTTCAATGTCGAAACCCCGGAATATTTTATTGAAGACAATACAATAGAACTCCAGCTTCCTTTTATAAAATACTTGTTTGGCGATGCTAAAATCGTACCCATAGGTGTACCTCCTGTAAAAAAATCCCTTGAGATAGGAAGAGCTGTTGCAGATATTTCAACTAAGCTGGGCCTGCATATAAAAGTCATTGGATCAACCGATCTTACACATTATGGTTTAAACTATGGTTTTATGCCGGAAGGAATTGGTCATGCAGCGGTTGACTGGGTACGCAAGGTTAATGATAAAAAAATAATTGATATCATGCTCGAAATGGACCCGGACAGAGTTATAAGCGAAGCCTTAAAGCACCAGAATGCCTGCTGCTCAGGAGCCGCAGCAACAGCAATTGCTGCCGCAAGACAGCTTGGTGCTGATCATGCAAATGCTATAGTTTATGCGACAAGTTATGATAAAAGGCCAAGCGATAGTTTTGTAGGATATGCAGGGATAGTCTTTTAAAAAATTAAAATAAACAATTCTCCGGAGGCCGATTGTGTACTCAAAAATACTAATTCTTCGCTTTCCAAAAACTGTGGTTCAAAAGCCTATAGTCTGTTATCTCGTTAAAGATTACGATCTTACCTTTAATATCCTTAATGCCACCGTACTTCCCAGAAAAGAAGGAATCATGGTTCTCGAACTATCCGGAACCAGAAAAAATTTCAGAGAAGGTGTACAATATCTCAAGACTGAAGGAGTACAAGTTCAGAATGCATCCCAGGAAGTAAAACATGATAATAAAAAATGTACCCACTGCGGAGCATGCACTGCTGTCTGTCCAACAGGCGCGCTATCTATTCAAAGACCCAAAATGAATATTGTCTTTGATCAAAAAAAATGCAGCGTATGTGAACTTTGTGTACCAGCCTGCCCCCCCAGGGCAATGGAAGTTCGCCCTACAAAAAACATTTTTTTTGAATGAAACAGTTAACAGCCATAGCGATAAGCGGCGGCGTAGATTCGCTAACAGCAGCGTATTTATTAAAAAAACAGGGACATAAACTCATTGGCATCCATTTTATAACAGGATATGAAGCCAAGCCCTTTTATCATAAAAATATTAAAGATTTTGAAAACTCGGAAACAACTCCCTCAAGCACAAAAGATTACATTTGCCAAAAAGTCTCTAAATTAGCCGAGCAACTTGGCATATGCATTGAAATTATCGACTGTAGTGCTGAATTTAAAAAAAATGTTGTCGATAATTTTATACAAACCTATAAGGCCGGCAAAACCCCCAACCCATGCATGGTATGCAATACCTCAATTAAATTTGGGACTGTTCTGGATTTTGCCCGCAAAATGGGGGCCAAACATATTGCAACAGGGCATTACGCAAGAGTTATAAAAGACAGAAAAAATAAGCATCACCTTCTTAAAGGCATTGATCAGCAAAAGGACCAGTCTTATTTTCTTGCTTTACTAAAGCAGAAACAACTTGCCGGCGCCTGCTTTCCTCTTGGAGATTTGACAAAATCAGAAGTTCTAAAAATTAGTAAGGAGAAAAAACTTAAACCAATTGTAAACAGAGAAAGCCAGGATATATGCTTTATTAAAGACAATAACTATGGATACTTCCTTGAACAACAACAAAGCTTCAAGCCAAAGCCAGGATTAATAAAAGATATTAAGGGCAACCTTTTGGGAGAACACAGAGGTCTCCATCTTTATACCATTGGCCAAAGAAAAGGCATAAATTGCCCTGCTTCCGAGCCCTATTACGTTGTAAGCATTGATATAAAGCATAACATCTTGATAGTTGGTTCTAAAAAAGATTTACTATTAAAAGAATGTAAAGTTATAAAAATAAACTGGATAAATCAAAAACCTACCTCCCCGATTAAAATTTATGCCCGTATAAGATACCGTCACAAAGCAGTCGAGGCTAGTCTTTTACCAATCGGAAAACAAACGGCAATTGTAAGATTTAAAAACCCTCAATCAGCTATAACTCCTGGACAGGGCGCTGTATTCTATAAAGCAGATGAAGTGATTGGCGGGGGCTGGATTGAAAGCTGAAAAAATAAAAAATTATTCCATCACTACATTGGGCTGTAAGGTAAATCATTGCGAGTCAGAATCCATAACTCAGCTCTTAAAAGAGTCAGAATGGATTTCTGTTCCTTTAGGAGAAGATGCAAAATTTTGTATAATGAATGCCCCAGCCGCAAGCGGGCGGGGTCATTCATTGGGAATTATATTAGGAAATGTGCCTAATTGATCCTCTTTTCCTTTTTTATTTCTTCATACGCTCCGTGAATCTCCCTGAATTTATCATTAGCGAATTTTGTAAACTCTTCAGGAAGACCCTTTGATGCAATCTTATCAGGATGGTATTCTGATACCAGTTTTCTGTACTGCTTCTTTATCTGATCATCTGAATCGTTTCCGCTGCATCCGAGAATTGCATAATATTTTTCAAAGTCCTTGACATATCTGGACTTAAATTTACTGTATTCAGCATCATTGAAGTTGAATACTCTTGCAGCAGAGTGAATAAGTTGTTCTTCACTTTCACTAAGAACTCCATCGGCAACAGATACTCTAAAAAGCATATCCATCATAAGTTCGAGGAGCTGAGGCTGTCTGCTAAACTGCATGTAGAACTGCCTCGCAAAATCATGAAAAGTCTCATGAGAGTCAATTGCTGCATGAAAAATGTTCATAGCAAGTCCTCTGCTTTCATGATTAAGGTTTAAATCATTAACCATAAAATCCTCTATGGAATCAATCTCTTCCTTTGATATGCGGCCATCAGCCTTAGCAAGCTTTGCAAGCATTGAAAATGCCGCTATAAAAAATGTAAACTGAGCCTCTTCTCCTGATGAAAGACGCGCATTATTATTAACATAGTGTTGCTTACCGCTTGAATCAAATGTATGTCCAAATGCAGCTCCTGCAACAGCACCGAGAGGGCCGCCTAATGCAAATCCTATAGTACCTCCAACAACTTTTCCAAACCAACCCATATTATATAACTTCCCTTAAAAAAATTTATTCAGTTATCCTTCAAAAAATAATAAGATAATACATTCTCAGAAATTTACAAACTCAAAAAATAGCAAGCCAGTAAAAGGCCATGACTTTTTTTGCAAAAGCTAAAGCCGCCTTCGTGACTTGATACTCAGTTTATACTGTCCCAGCTTGATAGAAAGGAACGGCACAGGAAGACAAAGGAGAATGACCCCAGAGGAATAGGACGCAGCGCGTCAACCTATAATTACTAATCAAGATACGAGACCTTTGAAAAATGTTCAATTTTGTTCAAGTTCAAGGAAGGCGAAAATTTTAAATGCAGGAATACATTGAGTATTTCGAGGCTTAAAATTTGAGTCTGACGCCAAAATTGGGCAAAAGGGGGCGTTTTGCAAAGGTCTCGATACGATACCGTTACACCATCTAACTAATAAAAGTACAAAAAAATAAAAACTACCACAAGCAGTAAGGAGACGAAACCCAGCGGTTTCCGCATCTTCATAATTTGCGAATCAACATCGTGTACGTCATTCAGTGTTTCTGTAATTTTATCTGTAGCGATCCACTTTTTTAATATTTTATTCACTTGGATAAGTGAATTCGACCATAGCAAAAACAATGCGGCAAAGATTAGGTTGAGTATACCCAGCACCATAATAATAAGTTTATAAGACATATAGGTAGTATCCATGTTTTTCCTCCCTCCTTTTTGTCTATAGTAAGTGCCCTTTACCCCCTTACGAAATTATAAAACATAGAACCTGCATAAACAATAAAATGCAATAATCATACCAGAGATAGTAGTTTTATAATAAAAGTCATAAAATCAAATAGTTAAATAATCAGCGAAAAGTGCTTACCCAAAAAAGTAACAATATTTGTAAAACTGTTTAACAATATTTATGAAATCTTAGCTCATCTAAAAGCACGCGAGATCCTATCCTAATCCGGATAAACCGGAAAAGAGCCTTCACACTTCATTAGCGTAAATTGTTTTTTGCCGGAAAAAGCACAAAATTTAGAATTGACGGCTTCGTAAAAGTCCATTTTCTGCGTTGCACCCTTTATTCCAACATATTTTCATATAAAATAGACTCCTCTGCCTGAAGAAGAGATAAGTATTATCGTGTCAAACCGTCAGCCATGCTGCGTAAGAGACCCTCAATATGTGTTTGTAGCAGATATATTAAAACCACTTAATTTAGAATTTAAGTCAGGGAGTTTGCTTGTTAAAAAAGGACATAGGGAAAAGTTTAAGCTTTATCTCATTAACTTTTTATTGCCTGTTGACACGGAAAGGCTCAAATGTGTTAGATAGCTCTATTACACAAAAAAATCCATGTATGCGGCTATAATTAAAGCCACGGCTGAAAGTGCAAATATGACAAAATAGTTTATTCGTTCTTTTCTTGAGCTTAGGCTGCAAAGAATAATGCCTATCAATTTATGATCTTCGTTTGTTAGTTGTTTTCTATGATCAATTTTCTCTACGATACTTTGCTTATCAATTTGTTGAGATCTCGCCTGGAGTACTCTGAATTTGTACATAAAGAAAATGAAAAAACCTCCTACCCCTACATACCAGGAGATCTTTCCATAAATAGGATTGAGGTGCATTAAAAGGGTTACAACCCGGATTGCTATTGTAGCTATGATGCCTACGATAAAAAATAGCCAAGAAGCAAAACTGTCTCTGCATTGTGGACGTTCAGTACAATCTGTGCAGCTTTGGTTATTCATATTTCTATCTAACGTATCGTAAAGGTCAGCAGTGCGGCTTGTCCGCGTCCGCTGGAGCGTTTGGTTGGCCGCCTTCTTTATACTTTGCTATCAGTCGGGACGATCCTGCTCCACAACTGATGATTGATCTCATTGTATCCTCC
>Ga0180732_1000428_pt1 | contig 37255 bp, 34 predicted proteins | sample KR11_01MetaG_FD_148674 | JGI IMG/M metagenome (GOLD analysis project Ga0180732, IMG submission 148674) | Groundwater microbial communities from the Olkiluoto Island deep subsurface site, Finland - KR11_0.1 MetaG | ecosystem: Environmental > Aquatic > Deep subsurface > Groundwater | place...
CATCAAGGGCATTGAATATCTGATCTGTGTTGCCTTCTTTGTCGCCTTTCCGGCTTTTTACACCTACGTCAACAAAGAACAGAAAAAGGTTAAAGTCACCAAATAATAATCAACTCTCTTTAACAAGGCCGGAAGATCTGACAGTGAAAAATCTTCCGGCCTTGTTTACTATTACCCGCTCTACCACATCACCGACCCTCCTGGAAGTCCTCCACTCCACCACAGCATTACCTCTCTCTATGATGTTAATCCGGCACGATAGATGCATTACCAAATCCATACTGCCAAAACAACTGGTATATGCCACACTTGTGTGGTAATATTATATTACTGCCACACTTTATACCACGCAAGTGTGGCATATACCGTTGTACATAAAAAGATACAGGGAGTGTTTCATGACCGTTACCCAATGGCAAAAAGAAATTAATCTATTACGACACCATGAACAACGCAATAAACTGCTCACCTCCATAAGCGAGCTCAATGCAACGAAAGATACACATCAGACCCTTTATTCTATTTTGGAGGAATGCTGCAACATTATCCTCGAGACAAAAGAGTACTGCCTGGTGTGGACTGGCAAAAGAGATGCGGTAGGTACCGGCATCACGCCCCTCGTAGCATTGAAGTGTGGAAGGATTCCAAAAGACGTTTGTCTGCGCCTGATCAAACAGGTAATAATGGAGATGAATGAGAGCAACCCAGCTGCCTGCGCACTCCTGCCCGGAAATCAGGTCATCATTCAAGATATCACAACCAACCAATACTCTCCAGCTCTCCAAGAAATGGCTGCAATAACCGGCGTTCGCTCCTGCTCCTCCTGGCCATTGCTCTATAAATGTCACGAATATGGAGTCATTAATATCTACTCAGACCAAGCCGATGTTTTTACAGAATCTGAGGTCAATTTCCTATCCCTGCTCATTGTCGACATCTCACGCGCCCTCTACTGCCAGGAAATAAGCAACAGCATTAAATTTGAGCGTGACTTAAAACGTGAGATTATTGACACCGTCCAAGCCCTGATGGTCTCAATTTCACCCGGCGGGCATATACTCTCCTTTAATTCCAAGGCAGAAGAAATTACTGGATATTCACAGGAAGAAGTCTACGGCAAATACTGGGTTGAGGTGCTGGTATCCCCGGATGATTTTAAACAATGCCAACATCTGGTCACTGAAATGCTCCAAGGCAACAGTAATAATATGAGTTTTCAGGCCACGCTTTTAGCCAAAAGCAATGAGAACAGAATTATCAAGTGGCGCGCCTCCATCCTCCCTGACTTCGAGGAGAGCCAGGTCGCTCTGGTTCTCTTGGGTATAGACGTAACCCAGAAGGTACAAGCTGATCTAGCACTGAATCGAGCCATTGCAAAATGGGAAAACCTCTTTACCTCCATCCAGGATCCGGCCTTGATCGTTTCCAGTGACAATATTATTCTCGATGCCAATCCGGCCACCTTTGCTGCCGCCCGTAAAACCAGAGAGGAGGTTATAAACAAGAAGGTTTGTGACATTCTCCACTGCGGAAAGGCGTCCGGCGCTGTTTGCCCTTTAGAGACACAAATCAGCATGAGAAAAAGTATGACTAATATAGTGCCGTTGAGGGGGTTGAATGGAAATTATCTCATCACGCTCAGCCCCCTCACCCCAACGGAAGGCCATCAGGAGGCCACCCTGCTGATTGCCAGAGATCTCACCGAAGAAGAACAGATGAAGGCCGAGGCCATGCGTGCGGCTCAACTGGCCTCCGTTGGCGAACTGGCTGCGGGTGTCGCTCATGAAATCAACAATCCCATTAACGGCATCATCAATTATGCCCAGATAATCCTGGACGACCCCTACAATTCCGAGAACATAGACAACCTCCATCGCATCATCAAAGAAGGGAAACGAATAGCTGGAATAGTCAGCAACCTCCTAGACTTTGCCCGCCGTAATGAAGATACCCAAGCCCCGGTGATTCTCCAGGAGATCATCATAAACTGTATTGACCTGATTAATCATCAACTAAAAAAAGACAGCATCATCCTCGAGCTCAATATACCGGAGACCCTGCCGCTAATAATGTGTAACTCTCAACAGATCCAGCAGGTGCTGTTGAATATTTTGAGCAATGCGCGCTATGCCTTGAATGATCGGTATCCAGGGGTAAATCCCAACAAACGGATAACAATAGAAGGCGGGCAGATAAACCTTAAACACAAATCGTATATTCGCTTGACCATCACCGATCAGGGAACAGGAATCGAGCAGGACATCATGAATCGTCTGTTTGATCCCTTTTTTTCAACAAAACCAAGTGGCGAAGGAACAGGACTTGGACTCAGTATCAGCCATGGCCTTATACTGGAGAATAATGGTTTTCTCCGGATCAGCAGCGAACTGGGCCATTCCACTACCGTGATCATTGACCTGCCTGTTGCCGAGACCACTAGAGGCGAGAATGACAACTAAAACACGAATTATTTCTTGTATAGCCATCCTTTTTTCCGGGTGTACCCTGATCTTGTTTTATCTTGACAGACTGCAGGCAAGCAAGACATCATCCCTTCAGCTCCCGTACGCCCTTTGGGCTGTTATCATTATGGCTGGGCTCTGTCTTGCCACCTTGGCCTTGATTCAAATGGGTTGCAAACAATACAGCAAGCTCCTTGCGGAAAAAAGCGCACTGCTTACAGAAAGTACCATGTCGCTCCTGGAAACCCAGGCCAGCCTGGAAGAAACCGTGGAACGAAGAACGTTTGAACTGGCAGTAGTGAACGGCTCTTTAAACCGGGAAATTGCCGAACGTATCCAGGCGGAGAATGACAGTATAAAGCTGCAAAAACGGCTTGAGATCATCCTTAATTCTGCTGGGGAGGGGATATTCGGCATTGATACCAATGGCAATGTCACCTTTATCAACAAAACAGCTTCCTCTTTACTGGGCTGGCGACGAGCGGATCTCGTCGGCAACTCACACCACTATCTTGTTCATCACTCTCATAATGACGGCAGCAAGTATCCCATCACCGAATGCCCAATTTACAAGAGCTATAACGATGGATCCGTCCACTATAAATCCGATGAATCTTTCTGGACAAAATCAGGGAGCAGTTTTCCTGTAGAATATACCAGTACTCCCATTGTTGAAAACGATATCCTTACCGGTGCTGTTGTGGTATTCCGGGATATTTCTGAAAGCAATAGACTCAAGAAACAGCTTGAGCTGATTGTCAATTCAGCCGGTGACGGCATTGTGGGGTTGGATACTCAGGGAAATGTCACCTTTTGCAATAAAGCAGCCTCGATTATGCTGGGCTGGGAACCTGAAGAAATGATCGGGAAGCCCCATCACAATCTTGCCCATCACACCCATGCCGACGGTACAACTCATCAGGTAGATGAATGTCCTATATACATGGCCTACAAAGACGGCTCTGTTCACTATAAATCGGATGACATCTTCTGGACCAAGACCGGTGAATCCTTCCCGGTCGAATATGTAAGTACTCCCATACGGGAAAATCAACAACTTACCGGGGCGGTTGTGGTCTTTAGAGACCTGAATACATTTGCCTGAAAAAGAACTCCGATTATTTCGTCTTTAGGGTTCAGCTAACAGACGACAGTCTCAACAGCCTGAGGAGTTATCAACCTGTTAAGGAAAATACCATGCCTGAATATGAAGAGAACAACGCCGCAATTCTTGTTGTTGACGATGAGGAGAGCTTGCGCCACACCTTTCAGATCTTCCTGAAGCGCCAGGGATATTCACCGGTCATCATGGCCGCAACCTTCGAAGAGGCGGTCACCGCCCTGACCAGCCGTCCATTTGACCTGATCATCAGTGATATCGTCCTTGAAGGCGCCTCTGGAATCAACCTGCTGAAACGAACCAGGGAACTGGGACTCGATTGTCCGGTTATTATGGTCACCGGCTACCCCAATGTGGAGACAGCCGCCGAGGCCGTACGCCTGGGCGCCTTTGATTATCTCCCTAAACCCGTTGAAAAAGATACCCTGCTTCGAACCGCACGACTGGCTCTACAACAACGTAAACTGGAACAGGAAAAAAAAAGGGCAGAACTGGAGCGGGAACAATACCGAAGTTCTCTGGAAACCATTTTTCGAAGTGTCACCGACGCCATTCTCACTGCCGATCGTGACTTCAACATTCTCCGTATGAACCCGGCTGCCAGGATTCTATTCCGTGAACTGCGGCCACAACTGGTTGAAGGAGCAAATCTTATCTCCAGCTGCGGCAACGATGAGCTCGGCTCGTTAAAAGATGACGCCGAAAAAGTCCTGCGCACCGGTATTGAAATCACTGAACATCGGATTGAATGCGCCACCCCGGACAAGCGGAAGAAGGTTCTCTCCATCTGCATCTCTCCGCTGGAAGATGGGAGGGGGGGGTTTCAAGGTATCGTCATCGTCGTTCGTGATATGAGCAATAAAATTCCACTGCAGTCCGGTAGACGATCGACCTTTCACCGGATCATCGGGGCCAGTGATGCCATGCAGACCGTCTATACCATGATCGAAAACGTGGGCCGGGTTGACACCACTGTTCTTGTTACCGGGGAGTCCGGCACCGGCAAGGAACTGGTGACTGAGGCCCTGCACCTTGAAAGTCACAGGAAAAATCGACCGCTTATCAAGGTTGACTGTACGGCCATCCCCGAAAATCTCCTGGAAAGTGAACTCTTCGGTCACAAAAAAGGATCATTTACCGGGGCTGATCAAGACAGGATGGGCCGGATCCTCCAGGCCGACGGCGGCACCCTTTTTCTCGACGAGATTGGCGATATTTCCCCGATGATGCAGTTACGTCTGCTGCGCTTTCTCCAGGAAAAGACCTTTTATCCAGTCGGTAGGGACACCCCGATTCAGGTGGATGTCAGGGTCATTGGCGCCACCAATGTGGATCTGAAGAAGAAAGTCCAGGAAGGGGGATTTCGCGAAGACCTCTACTTTCGCCTGCGCGTTATCGATATCATCCTGCCTCCACTGCGGGAACGCCAGGATGATGTTATCCTTCTAACCAACCACTTTATCCAAAAATTTTCTGGCCTGATCGGCAAGACCGTGAGCGGCATTTCTGATCAGGCCAGAGAACTCCTTTCCTCGTATCCCTGGCCTGGGAATATCCGAGAGCTGGAACATGTCATCGAACGGGCCTGCGTCCTCTGCTACGGCTCCACCATATCGACAGAACATCTCCCCCTTGAGCTCACCACCTACAGACCGGAACAGGCCCCATTTGGCCACAGCATAATAACGCAAACCCCATACATGGAGACAACACCTGTCAAGAACTATGCAGTCCCCCTTGAACATATGCCCATCGTCGACCGAATACTTGCCGCACTCAGTAAAGCCGGGGGTAACAAGGCAAAAGCGGCCCGCCTCCTGGGTATGGATCGCTCCACACTCTACCGCAAGGTGCGAGAACTCAATATCGACCTGAATGCCCTTACAGAGAATTAGAAATTATACGAATCGTAACTATTCATCTTGCGCGAGCAAGCCATTATTCTGTGATCATGAATAGAGAAGATGTTATTGACGCTTCCTCGTCGATATTGACTTTCGTGTTTGTTGCTCCGTGTTGGTTTTACGAGGCCTGAATTCGTAATTCGTAAAAGCCACATATCTGTTGCCACACAAGCGTGGTTTTGCAACAGATATGTGGCAAAATATTTTTCCTTTTTCACTTTTTCACTCCCCTCTTCTCCTCCCTCTCTTTGCATCACCAGCAAAACTCCAACACAATACTTCAGTACGTTTATTCCAAGATATCGGCATATTAACTATTCTACATCTCGGTTCACAATGCAGATAACCAGAGAAGAAGACCATAAGAGAAACTGAACGACTCCTCACTTATTTACCCTACAAATACAATAAGATATCAACGAACTACCCCGAAGAGACGAAAAGCCAGCAAAACATGGCACCGTATGTGCAATAACTCTAATCAAAGTGGATAAGTCAGTAAATTTGAACTGGTGACACAATGAATGAGCCGTTGAATCATACAAACACCTTCCCTATGAACGAACAGCAGATTCCGAACTGGTTCAGTGATGAAGATATCTGCCTTGCTTTTCTTTTTCATAAACGCTGGCCGCAAGGCTTCCAATGCCCTTACTGCCATTGGCAACACCAGCAATTCCCTCCTTCCCGTACGATAATCTGCATACACTGCGGACATCCATCCTCGATCACCACCAATACAATAATGCATGGCAGCAAAAAACCCCTTTCCAAATGGCTCCTTGCAATCTGGTGGCTCTGTGCAAATGAGACTGACACCAGCGCCAAAAACCTGCAACGTCTTCTCAAGATCTCCAGTTATCAAACCGCATGGACATGGTTACAAAAATTACGCATGGCCATGGGAACAGCAGACAACACCGCCTGCCATGGTTTGGTCGAACTGGGATGCGCCCCTGTTCTGCCGGCATGGGAAAAACCCAATCAGGCCCTGGTCGTTGCTGCTGCAGAGACCATTCTTCCTGCAGGGATCACCGGAAGAATCAGAATGGCCACCATCGAAAGACTGGAACCCTCGGCAATCAATGCATTTTTGAGAACAGCCGTCTCATCCGGAAGCTCTATCTTTGCCCCTGGGCTGCCCGCCTACAGAACAATTGATCAGGAAGGATATCTCTATGTCGTCGACTCACCGACCCATAATCCCCATCGAGCAGAACAACTTATCAAGGGTTTTGAGATCTGGCTGAACAAGGTCCATCGGGGAGGAGTGGCGCTGAAGCACTTACAACTCTATCTGAATGAGTTTTGTTTCAGAAACAACAGTGGCATGCTGCCAAATCTGGAAGCAATCTTCAATCTCCTGCTCGAAGGCGTTCTGGCCAATAAGCCCAAACCGTATCGAGAACTGGTGTCCACCCAGATCATCGCAAGGAGGACGTAATGAATAACGTACAGATGGGATTACTGATGCTTCTTCTCACTACCCTTGGTGTTGTCGGCTATAACGTCTGGTTGCGGGAAACCACTCCACCAACCATGACCTACACCGCATTTCTTGCTGATCTTGACAAGTCGGAAATAAAAAAGATTCACCTCCGAGGCGGGGAAATCACCGGCGAGAACAAGAAAGGCAACAGTTTCAGCACTTTCTCTCCAGACGTGCCGGGACTGATGCCCCAGCTCATCAATAAATCCGTTGAAATTACCGCCGACCCATCTGATCCAGGCCTTGGCAACTTTCTCCAATCCATGATTCCCGTCGTCCTCATCCTTGGCGGCTGGCTGATCTTTAACCGAACCCAATCAGGTAAAGCCTCGGGATCAGGATTCAGTAAAGGAAAAAGCTCCCATCTGCTCCCCATCGGAGTCAGCAAGATTACCTTTGCCGATGTGGCCGGCATTGAGGAGGCCCAAGGCGAACTCACCGAGATTGTCGATTCACTCAAAAATCCTGAGAAGTTCAGTAAACTGGGAGGACATATCCCCAAAGGAATACTCCTGCAAGGCCCTCCCGGCACCGGAAAAACCCTGCTCGCCAAGGCCATTGCCGGTGAGGCGTCGGTTCCCTTCTTCTCCATTGGCGGCTCTGATTTTGTAGAGATGTTTGTCGGTGTCGGGGCCTCACGTGTGCGTGAGCTCTTCACCGAAGCGAAGAAGAATGCCCCCTGCATTATTTTCATCGACGAGATCGATGCCATCGGTGGCAAGCGCAGTGGCGGCAATGCCAGCGGTTCCAACGATGAGAGAGAGCAGACCCTGAACGCCCTGCTCGTGGAAATGGATGGATTTGCCTCTGACGAGACCGTCATCCTGGTTGCTGCCACCAACCGACCTGACATGCTTGATCCGGCACTGCTTCGACCTGGTCGTTTTGATCGCCAGGTCACCATATCCCTGCCGGATGCCAAGGGCAGACTGAAGATCCTGGAAGTCCACAGTAAAAAAATTGTCATGAGTACAGGCATCAATCTGGCCGTTATCGCCAAAAGCATCCCCGGATTCAGCGGCGCGGACATTGCCAATCTGGTCAATGAAGCAGCGCTCACTGCCGCCCGGCACGACAAGGAATCGGTCACTCTGCCGGATTTTGAAGAGGCCAAAGATAAGATAGTCATGGGTCTGGCCCGCAAGAGCGTCGTTATCAGTGAAAAAGACCGTCGAACGACCGCCTATCATGAGGCAGGACACGCCATAATCGCCACCGTGCTTCCGGAAACAGATCCGGTCCACAAGATAACCATCATTCCTCGGGGCAGGGCTCTGGGCCTGACGCAACAACTGCCGCTGGACGACCGCTACACCTACTCCTATGAATACATTATCAACAGAATCAAGATTCTCATGGGAGGACGGGTTGCGGAAGAACTGATATTCGGCAGACTGACCACCGGCGCCAGTAACGATATCCTCACGGCAACCGAAATTGCCACCCGCCTGATCTGTGAATGGGGAATGAATCCGACCATTGGCCCAGTCGCCCATATGCAGGGCCATGGCGGATTTCTGGGGGGCGGTTCTTCGGTTAAACCATACAGCGAGCAGACCGCGCAGACCATCGACCACGAAATCAAAAAAACCATTGAGGAATGCTACGAGGAAACAAAACAGCTGCTGTCGGATCATAACAAATTGCTCCATAAACTGGCAGAAGCGCTTCTTGTCAATGAAACCGTAGACGCCGAAGAAATGTCCATCGTCTATCACTGCTATCTCAATCAAAAAGGAATTGAGGCATCTTTAAAATCAAAAAGGGAGGGGGCGAGTTAGAGCTGAGTTTATTACTTATATCGCAAGTCGTAACTGCGCAGATGTTTCATCTACAGGTATTCAGGGACAGACTCCATGTCTAAACAAGCTGAGCCGTTACCATAAGTCTTTGTTTCGCTAATTTTTTAAAGGAGGAAAACGTATGCGAATAAGAAAAAAATTACTTCGCACCACTTTGGCCTTAGCCATTGGAAGTGTGCTGCTTTGGCCGCAACCAGGAAACGCCATGGAGGCTGCCGATGCACCGGAAACAGTTGAAATCAACAGCCTGAGCCGACTCTACAATGGAGTTGATTTCAATCACGCCATGCACACAGAAATTGCGGCCTGCGTGCAGTGTCATCATCATACCACCGGTGGAGAGGTAAGCGACACCAACTGTCTCCGCTGTCACGCCAAAAGCGGTGAGGCCAATACCGTTTCCTGCCAGGAGTGCCACAGCAGTGATCGCTTCAGCAAAGAAGACTTGAGCAAACGAGATAACCCTTCACTCTATCATATAGACAAACCGGGATTGAAAGGTGCCTACCATCTCAACTGTGTGGGCTGTCACCAGCAGACGGGCGGGCCGACCGGCTGTCAGGACTGTCATACCATGACCGAGGCAGGGGAAAAGATGTTTCAAACCGGCCAACACGCCCCAACTGAAACCACAGGCGGTGAACACGGTGGCCATTAATAAGCATCTTTCCAGATTCAGATTGTTCAAAAAAAGAGGTAATCAGCAATGAAAACAACTGTAAGCCGCAGAACGTTTATCAAGGGCGGACTTGCCGGAACCGTTGCCGCAACCGTGCTCCAAGAAAAAAAGAGCCAGGCAGCAACCTTTGAAGGCTATCCGGATGGTATGGGCGTACTCGTCGATCTGACCCGTTGTGTCGGCTGTCGAAGCTGCGAGGCCGCCTGCAACGAAGAACAAAAACTTCCCCAACCGGAAAAGCCCTTTGATGACTTTTCCGTCTTTGACGAGATGCTTCACGGCCAAAAACGACGAACCGACGAAACCCGCTACACCATTGTCAACCGCTATGACGTCCCCGGTCAGGAGCACCCACTGTTCAAAAAAGTACAGTGCAACCATTGTCAGGAGCCGGCCTGTCTGACCTCATGTTTTGTCAATGCCTACACCAAAACCCCGGAAGGTGCGGTTATCTATAACGCTAATGTCTGTGTCGGCTGTCGTACCTGCATGATCGCCTGTCCTTTTTATATCCCCACCTTCAAATACTCCAGCTCCTTTAGTCCGCGGATCATGAAATGTATCTTCTGCTACGATACACGCCTGAAGGAAGGAAGACCTCCAGCCTGCGTTGAGGCCTGTCCCCAGGAAGCCCTGACCTTCGGCAAACGTAATAAGCTGATCGAGATAGGCCGTCAGCGGATTAGAGAGACCCCCGATAAATATGAAGATCATATCTACGGTGAACATGAAGTAGGCGGCACAGCCTGGATGTATCTCTCCAGCGTCCCCTTTGACCAGGTTGGATTTGACACCCATGTCCCCAAGGAACCAATTCTTAATTCAGTCAAGGACTTCCTCAGTATCGTTCCCATGGTGCTGACCATCTGGCCGGCCCTCTTTGCCGGATTTCACCTCCTGGCAACGCGGAAAGATTGGCTGAAGAACAAGAATGAAGATACACACGAGGAGGAATAGAGAATGAGATTTTTTTCCCATCAACGACCTGAAATCCCCATTGTCGACCATATCAAACCGGACGGCACACAATGGACCATAAAAGAAAAGCTGTGGCTGGGACTCTCCAGCCCGGAATACTTTAAACAATTTTTCCGCAATCCGATCAACTGGCTGATGATTGCCATCTTTGCCGTCGGAGCCCCGCTTATCCTCCAGCGCTATATCTATGGACTGGGCGCGGTCACCCATGCTTCTAATGATTATCCATGGGGGCTTTTTCTCGGTTTTGGTCTTTTTGGCATGGTGCCGCTCTCCGCCTCCGGCTTTATGCTCGGTACAACTGTGGAACTCTTTGGACGCAAGGATTTCCATCCCATCGAACGACTGGCTCTGCTCAATGGTCTGCTGGGCTATTTCTTTGCCGTACTCTTTCTCGAGGTTGATTTAGGAATGTGGTGGCGCCTGCCCTATCCCATGTTTGTCTCACTGGGACCGGCAGCAGTCCTCTTCCTCGTGGCCTGGCATGTCGCCACTTATCTTTCCGTCCAGATCGCAGAAGTCCTGCCTGCTTTTTTTGAATGGATAGGATGGCTCAAAGGAAAACGCATCATCCGCAAAATGGTGCTGGGACTGACCATTTCCGGTATCATCCTTTCCACCCTGCATCAGGGGGCGCTGGGGGCACTCTTTACCTACGCGCCGGCAAAAATACATCCGCTCTGGCTATCAACCAATTTCCAATGGATCCACTTTTTCTGTTCATCGATCTTTGCAGGTCTGTCCATGGTTATTGTCTCCTCAACCCTGATAAGAAATTTTGCCGGCTGGCGATGTGATGATGTATTCAAAAACTCATTAGACGATATTACCATTAAACTTGGCAAAGGGTGTTCCCTTGCCATGATCACCTACCTTGTGATCAAGATAGTCGCTATTGCTCATGATCAGGAATGGGCCTATCTGCTCACCGGCTGGGGTAGTTATTACCTGCTTGAACTTGCAGTCGGGGTTGTTTTGCCCATGTTCATGTTCGCCTTTGCAGTCAGAAATAACATGGCTAGCCTCGCTCGTTTCGCAGCCTTTATCAGTGTTATTGGTATTATCTGGAATCGCTTGAATACCTCCATGATCGCCTATAACTGGCAGCTCTATCCAGAGATTCCTCACTGGAAAGAAGTATGGATCACAGTCACCATTTACGCGCTTTATTTTCTAACCTACCGTTTCATCGTTTACCGTCTCCCGATAGTTTATAGCTGGAAAGGAGAAAAGTAAAAATAACGGCAAGGTTCCTGATTCACCAGGGACCTTGCTGTATCATCAAACAAGGATGGCAATCATGACCTCTGGAAAAAAGGCAGGTTTATTCCAACAATTCCTTCTCAGACTGCCTCTCAAAGCAATGTTCCTAGCGAGTACCGGTATTGCTATCTTTCTGTTAACAATGGTGACTATTTTAGGTGTCAAACAATATATCCTTTATCAACATTGCGAACAGGTGGTCACTGCCAGCAGACAGCTGCTGTTTGAGTTCAGCACCATCAAGGAACATATTAATGAAACTCTGATAACCCAAAAAAAAATTCAGTTCAAAGATATCCTTGGAGAAATCGAAGAACTGGAGGCCGATATCACTCTCATCCGAAATGACATCCTGATTCCTGAGGAGTTCAAGCAGGGATTTATCAGTCAGATTGATCTGGTTGGGCTGGTAGTAAAATTACGCGCAGTGCAAGAGACCATCGATACGCCATCACCAGAACAGCTTTCTACCCTGACAGCATTGCTCCGCTCAATGTTCGGACGTGTAAGCCAATTTCACCAGGGCCTGTCATCTTACACCCAGGCCCTGCTTCTCGGTCTGCACAAGACACTTGTCGGCTGCCTGGCCCTTGTTGTCTTTGTCGTCAGCACTCTACTCTTTCTCATCAACAGATCTATCACCAACCCTATTCTGCAACTCGGTCACCAGGTACGGAGCATCGACGATAAAAACACAGATCCGCAAATAAATCAGAAAACAAACCTAGATGTATCAGTCCATGAAATTATCAACACCGTTACGACCCTTGCTGCTGAGCATCTGCGTCTCTCTCAGATCTGCAACGCCATTGCCCTCTATGAAACACTTGAAAAAAATTCCACATCACCGACAGAACGGTGGCAGGATATCTGCTCTGTCCTCCAGGTCAATGCTGATTATTGTCTGGTCTGGGTCGGCACCATCATCGAAGATAAAGAACTGCCTCAACCTGTCAGTGCCTGTGGTTGCCTATCGACAAGTGAAGAAGGATGTCTTGATATCCTTGATCATCTACTCAAATATTGTAAAACCGCTGGAGGATTATGTAACTCCGTAAGCAAAGTAATGCAGACAAAGACCGCAACTGTCTCCCGCCTCTTCACCTCTTCGCTTCCTGAATCATTACGCAACTTGCTGCCATTTTCTGATGACACTTTTTCCAGCGCCTCATTTCCCGTTCCATCACCAAACGAGATCCTTACCATTATCACCCTCTACAATCACGGCCATCAATGTTTCAGTAGCCGGGAGATGACACTGCTCTCATATTTTTTTAATCATCTTATCCATGACAAGATAAATAACGCTCCCTCTAATTTGAATTCCTTACCAGCAAACACTCTCTCCATTGAAACACTGTCCAGACTATACCGCTACTCCACACTTGGTAGCCTTACCACTGGCCTTGCCCATGAACTCACCGACCTATCCAATGGCGCAATCAACTATACGCAGGCCTTGTTGGATCTAACAGATGAGCCGGGGCAGCTATCAGAGTCAACAACACTCCTGCAAAAGCTGCTGACAGAAGAGAAAAAAGTTTCTCGCCTAACCGTCGAGCTCCAGCAATTGGCCCGGGACAACAGCGAAGAAAATCGGCAATACACGGTTCAGGAAATCATAGCACCCATTATCACCCTGACTAAAGGACAGACAAAAACAGAAGGGATTGCACTACAGATCAAAATCGCCCATGGCCTGCCTGTAATTCCCAAAAATGGTAAAGACATCCAATTAGTCATCCTTTCTTTAATACAAAATGCCAGAAGCCGCATTTTAGCAAAATATCCTGCCGGTAACCATAAACTAAAACAGATTCAGATAGCCGCTACTCTTACCGAACAGACAGGCCACAACCAGCTCCTGATCACCATGCAAGACCATGGCACGGCCTGGCAATCTACAGACCATTCCGGATCTACCCCGGAGCCTTGGCCTCAACTGCAACAGTGTAGACTGTTTCTCCAGAATTTTGGTGGTGACCTGAAGGTTGAATCAGGGTCTGAGCAGCAAAACATCTGCACAATCATATTTCCCTGTTGAACCTGCCCTTCACCTCTGCATCATCCCATATCATATTCTGATGTAACCAGTCTTCCTGCCCCTATCCACAAAAGAACTCCACACTTTCGTGGAGTTCACACCACATACTTTTTTCTGAATACTACGCTTATGCCGTGACTCCCTGTCCTCACCTCACTTCTGTTGCAAGCCTCAAATAAAACACAAAAATGATTTTTCATAAATTTTATTTTTTATAATCAACATGTTACGAAACAAACATATTCCTGATGCCAATAATTGAACAACTGGCATCATTCATGCTTCATAGATGGCAAAAGAAGACGTAAAAAGCGAAAAATAAGCACTATAAGGAGAACATCGTGAAGAATACAAACGTACAAATTAACAAGGAGACAGAAATTAATGCCGGTTACGAAACCTCAAAATTTGCATTAGTGGTCGGATTTGCCATGGCAGGACTTGTTGGCGGAGGGGGATTTGCCTGCATCATCAGCGGTCTGATAAATTACGGATTTGGTGGTTTATTGAAGAGCTTAATGACAGCTTTCACCGGTAATTAAGTCGTTGTAAATAAATAACATAATCATCGAATTGGCCAGAAGGGAACAAGAAGCCGTAGCTTCTCCTCACCGAGGGCAACACCTCATTTTCTCTCTATCTCTCTTACCCGAGGTAATAAAATGGAAAACAGATATTTTACAACAGGAAAAATTCTCCTCGCAACCGGTTTTATCATGTGCATCTGGGTCGGTGCCGCAGTGTTAAATGCGCTTTCCTACCTGAACTGGTCGGTCAGTGAGCTGGCAGGACAATATATGGCAGCAACAGGAATGATCAAACCTTTGCACACAATGGTTGACTTCTACACCCACATCAAAGGCATAGAATATCTGATCTGTGTGGCTTTTTTTGTCGCTTTTCCAACATTTTACCAGTATGTTAACAAGGTGAAGAAAAGAAGTCAGGTAAGAAAATAACATGATACCAACTCCAAACGGCGAACCCCCGACTTGATACTTCATCAGTCGGGGGTTCCTTATTTGAACTGCTGGCAAGGCCAACCTTCTCAATTGGCGGGTAGTTTCACGCCGTTACATGACAAGGGTGGAAGATGCCTTACCAAGCAGGGCCACACCAATGGCGTTGCCAACCTTGCAATATTCAGGGAAAGAGACTTGTCATCGATAGCCTATAACTTGAGATGCAACCCATACCACCTTTCAATTCGCATAAAACAATAGCAGGATTTTTTAAAGGGTTATAATATAGTGTCTTTACGCTAAATCAATCATCATAATCCTCAGCCCAGTCCTGATTCCTCTATTGCCGCCATGTTACCCACTAGCAAAGACACCCTTTTCGCCATCAACCAGGTCCAGGAAGATTTTGTCTTTAGCGAACGGGTCGCCCAAGTCTTCGATGACATGCTTGACCGCTCCATTCCTTTTTACCAGGAAGTCATCAAAGGAACGGCCCGACTCCTCGACACCTTTCTCCACCAGAATGACACGGTCATTGATCTTGGTTGCTCCACCGGCACCACCCTGCTGCAACTAGCCCGGCTGTTGCCGGAGAAGGGACTACAATTCAAGGGAATCGACAACTCGCCTGCCATGCTCCACAAGGCCCGCTTGAAGGCTGAAATGTTCTCCAAACAGGACAAGGTCTCCTTTGTTGCCCGGGACATCACCGATCTGGATCAGGCCGATACTGGGGCCTTTCTCCTCAACTACACTCTTCAGTTCATCCGCCCCCTGCGCCGCAAGGAGTTCATCCACAGACTCTTCAATAACCTGCGCCCCGGAGGCCTCCTGATCCTCAGTGAAAAAAAGATTTCCCACGATCCTCTGCTCAACCGCAAATATATCGACATCTACCATCAGTTCAAACTGGAACGCGGCTATTCAGAGCTTGAAATTGCCAACAAAAGAGAGGCCCTGGAAAATATCCTGATCCCCTTTTCCATTGAAGAAAACCGGGAGCTCCTTCTGGGTGCCGGATTTACAAACGTCGAGACCTTCTTTCAATGGTTCAATTTCGTCTCCTTTATTGCCATCAAACCGGGTTGAACCAGATGCCCTCTTCCATCGATTATCTTTCCCTGCTTCCGGAAACCGCCCGCCGTCAGGAGATTTTTTCCCTCCACCAGGAACGGCAGAAATGGGTTAATCAACAAAAAAAGGGTTTTCTCCGCTATCGCACGCCCTATGAATCGCTTGCCCCTTTTATTGCCAAAACTGTTGACTGCACCGGTGATACCGTCATCATCGGCCACCCCGACGAACTAAATGCTGACGATCAGGCACGAGTCAACGCTGCCATGCGCGCCTTCATGCCCTGGCGCAAAGGCCCTTTTTCAGTCTTTGGCATCGACATCGATGCCGAATGGCGGAGTGAACGCAAATGGCAGCGCTTGCTGCCGATGCTGCCCGACCTGGAGAACAAGATTGTCGCCGATATCGGCTGCAACAACGGCTACTACATGTTCCGTATGGCCCCCTATCGCCCTAAACTGGTCCTCGGTCTGGAACCCTCCATGCAGCACTATTACTGTTTCAAGGCCCTGAACAGCATGGGCAGGCAGGAGGCACTCCATATTGACCTGCTCGGCGTCGAGCATCTATCCCTTTTCCCTGATTGCTTTGATGTCCTCTTTCTCATGGGTATCATCTACCACCGCGCCGCGCCCATTGATGTACTGCGTGATATCTATCAATCGCTGCGTCCAAGCGGCACGCTGCTTCTGGAATCCCAGGCGATTCCTGGCGATGCGCCCATTGCCCTCTTTCCAGACAAAACCTACGCCAAAGTGCCCGGCACCTATTTTATCCCCACCGGCCTTTGCCTGCGGCTGTGGATGGAAAAGGCGGGCTTTGACGAGGTGGAGCTCTTCTGCCAACACCCCATGAGCTCAGAAGAACAACGATCCACTGAATGGATGACCTTTGAATCGTACAGCGATTTTATCGACCCACGATCCCCGACGCTTACCGTAGAAGGATATCCGGCTCCGCACCGCGTCTTCCTGCGAGGCAGGAAAAAAGAAATCTCTACCTGACAACAAGAAAAAAACATGGCAAAACTTGCCTTTGCATGCAGGTGTGGTATAGAATTGAACATGAAACTTTCCAATATACTTAATAAATAAGGAGCACATATATGGATCAGAATTCCTGTACCCTCTGCAGTGGTGGCCTGAAAGGGGCCGAGGCAACATTTGGTGAAACGGCAGAAAAATGGGGCGTAAAAGAGATTATCTACACCTTTGAAGGACACAAGCTGCATCGGGAAAACAATGCCGTCTATCTCAGCCAGCAGGACCTGGAACGAGGCGACATCAGCATGGAGCTGGCCTCAAAGATGCTCAACCGCACCTATTACGAGACCTCCAAGATCAGAAAGGTATTACAAACCATCTTTCATATGGTCAACAACGGCCATCAGATCTTTGTCATTGGCACCATCCTCGAAGACAATTCAGTAAAGGGCGGTACAGGTTGGGCTGTGGAACTGGCCAAACTGTTCAACCGTCCCCTCCACGTCTTTGATCAACCCCGTAAACAATGGTTTACCTGGAAAGAGAACCAGTGGCAGACAGATACCCCGATCATTGAATACAACACATTTGTAGGGTCTGGCACCAGGTATCTCAGTGATGCCGGCCGTGAGGCCATCATAAAACTTTTTGAGGACTCTTTTACCCCTCAATAAGTCCATTTCCTCTTGACCTAATGTTGAAAGAGAAAAATCATGAATAAACACTGTCTTTTCTGCAAGATAATTGCCGGAGATATCCCAGCGGACAAACTTTATGAAGACGATGAGTTTCTGGCTTTCCGGGATATCTCACCCCAGGCACCTGTCCATTTTCTACTCATCCCCAAAAAACACATTGTTGGTCCGGCCTTCCTGGAAACCGAAGATGAGCAGCTCATGGGCAAGATGATGCGCATAGGCGCACGGCTTGCCAAGGAACTCGGGCTCGTTGATGGGTACCGGATGATCTTTAACAATGGTGCTGCTGCGGGCCAGACCGTCTTTCACATCCACCTCCATATTCTTGGCGGCCGTCAGTTACTCTGGCCACCAGGCTGATTGCAGAAATGCAAGAAGTCTCACGGGGGATTGACACAAGCACAAAGTTCGCCCCCCGTGCTGACAGAGACAAAGCTATTCCAGCTCTTCCCCAACAGCGGCATATGGTGTTTCGGGATCTTCTTTGAACCAGTGGGCGAGAAAGGCATTGGCCTTGAGCAGATCGGCCTCCATTTCATCTAGGTTGGCACTATACGGTATGACCTTGCCGTAGTAGTCGGTTTGCGGGCCTATGGGGATAAAACGAAGACCCATACGATTAAGTATGCGTGCAAGACTGCGTTCCATTGCAACGAACCAGTAATTAACTCCGTTTCGGCGACTGTAGCGATAGATTTCCCTGTACATGCCAATAAGGGTCTGCGGGCTGTTATTCCTCCGCTGGTTGTCGTTGCTCTCTGCATTGCCCTCGGGTTGCCCGATGTTGCTGACGTTTCCCTGTTCTTGAAACCCTTTGCTCATACCTTGGAGTGAATCCCCAGCTCGTCTCCGATAACTCTTGCGTACTACCAGACGAGACACCTCACCACACTGCTCACGCGGCGGAAAGGTGAAGTCGTCAAATGTCGAGCAGTGTTCTTCAAAGGGAAATTTTTGACCTTCTTTTGCCAGGACAAAACGCATAGAACCAACCAGCAATCCCTCAAGGTTGTGTGATGCGACGTGGAAGGAGCGTTGGTCGTAGCTGTCTATCTCCAAACCGTCCGGATAGTCGAGGGGGTCTAGAAATTGGCATTCCAGGCAGTAAACCTCATAGCGCAGTCGGAAAATTTCCATGAGCAGGATTGGGTCAATTGAAGTATTCATTTTTCCAGTAAACGTGAAGTGTGGTACCAGCGAGTCGCGCGTGGAACCGATATTTTTTGTCTCTGTATTCATGTACTTTCTGGTGTAGAGAGTAATTGCCTTGATATCAAGCTGCCAACGGAAATATTTCCATTAGAACTTCCAGATCACCCCAACGCCGAGTTCGCGCCCACGGTTTGCGATTCCTTCAACCAGCCCATTACCCTGCGCTGTCGTTTGGTATTCTTCATCCAAAAGATTTTTTGCCTGGACGAAAAATTGCCAGTTTTTGTTGTAACGGTAACGAAGCTTGCTGTTCAGTAGCCAATAATCGTTGAGTGTCAGGTGGGTATTATCGCTGAGCATTTCCCGTTCACTGTGATAGATGCCGACCAGATTGAAGTTCCACGCATTTTTTTCATAGTTGATCATAAACGAGCCCAGGGTATCGGCCTCACGAAAGGCGCTGTCCGGCAGTTCGGTCAAACGGGTAAAGGTGGCGCGGAGTAGCCATTGTGGTGATACCTGCAGATTGGCCTCCATCTCGACCCCCTGGCTTGTCTCTTTTTTGTCCAGATTGGTGTAGGTATTGATACCATTTACGATCTCTTGGGCAATGGGATTATTGATGCGGTTGTGAAGCCAGCCAAGATTGAGGCCCAGTTTCTGCCATTGAGCCATCCAGATCAGATCCCAGGTCTGGATGGTTTCGTGGTCAAGATCGGGATTGCCGACCTGCAGGGGATTGTTCAACAAGCCTGTTTCGGCCAGAGTCGGGGCGCGGAAGGCCTCTCCGTAAAGCAGCTTCAGGGTGTGAATGGCTGTAAGTTGCTGCACAACAGCGAGTCTGGGACTCAAAATACCATTTATGTCGCTGTACTTGTCATAACGTGCCCCCATTGTTAATTCCGCATGTTGCCACAATGGTCGTTGATACTGGGCATATATGCCAAGCACATTTCGGTCCTCTTCGCTGCCGATCTGGGTAAAATGATCAAAATTACCATAATAACTGACGGGAGAGGCAGTTTCACCATTCATGAGTGCCGTTAATTCGGCCAGATCAAAGTTATTATAGGCTCGGGCCTCAGTTTCTGCCTCGTGTCGCCATTCCAGACCACCCTGGATGCTGCTGTTTTTGTCCAGGGTCCAGTCATTGTGAAATTGCAGATACTGCGCATTGGATTTGACAATGCTTTGTGCCAGTAAAGGATCGCTGCTGGGCGGATCGCTGATCAGGACCAGCGATCCTGCCTGGGTAATCTGACTATTGAACCAGACATCACTCTCTCTATGGCCAATCAGCAGATGGGTAGCGAGATCCTTATGCCAGTTCCAGGACTGCTCTAGGGTGAGCAGGGTGTCACGGCTTTTGTTGGAGTTAAATCCATTGGAAAGCAGTTCAAAGGTGTAAAAATCATCGGTGTTAGTCTGACTGTGGGAAAGGCTCAGCAAGGTATTATTATGGCCAATGGCCAGGTCAATATCACCGCCCTGGGACGGATCAGTGGTCGTGATCGATGACGCGCTGAAGGTATCATGGACGGTGTAGTCCTGGCCTCTGTCATATGCGCCATGAGCATAGAGCCGGGAATGCCAGTCGCCGCTTTGATGCGAGAGGTGAAGCTCTCCTTCCTGATGATTGTCGGTGCCGGCACTGATGGCAGCCTTATTTTCATTTTTTATGGTGATGACATTGATGACGCCAGTGAAGGCATTGGAGCCGTAGATGGCGGATCCCGGGCCGCGTATTATCTCGACCCGATCAATTTGCCCCAATGGTAACCTCTTTCCGCTGATTGGACCACCGGTGCGGGGATCATTCATGGGGCGGCCGTCAAGAAGCAGCAACACCTCCCTGCTGTTTGCCCCCTGCCTGCGGCCACGACTGCTGTAATTAGAACCAGTTGACATATCAGAGTAGCGCTGACTTTGATAACCGGGAACCAGATTGAGCAGTTCGTGCAGGTAATCCATACCCAGACGGCTGATCTCTTCCCGGGTGAAAACCGTGACTGCGGCAGGCACATTCTTCAGTGATTTTTCGGTGAGAGTGGCACCGGTGATTTCCACCTGCATCAATTGTTCCAAAGACATGGCAAAAGGATTCTCCTGAACATCCTCTGTGGTATCTGCAAGGGTTATAGACGCCTCACAGAAAGGCAGGAACAGGGTGACGAGTGATAAAAAAAAGATTCTGGTCATAAAAATACTCTCCTTGTTCTTTTGTTTCTCAATCAAGATGCTATCTTTGTCGGTTCCTCATACTACTCCCGGGTATACGGCCTTGCCGCCTTGCCTCTGCACCCGTCTCGACAGCCTCGGCGCTCAACCGATGGAGAATTCAGGTAGAGTTGGAATCAGCTGGCGGCTGTACCTCGGCCAAGGCCTCGTGTACGGCCTGTGCCAGGTCTCCAATAACAAAGGGTTTGGTCAGAAATTTCTGAATTCCAACGGTCCCCAGCATGGCGGGGATCATACCGGTCTGGTCACCGGAACAGAGGATAATGGGAAGATCGGTGCGCACTGCTCGAATCTTACCAGCCAGGGCCAAGCCTTTTAATCTCGGCATCGTTTTATCGGTGATCACCAGATCAAAGTCTTCCGGTTTGGCTGTAAAAATACGCCATGCCTCCATGCCGTCCTCCGCTGTTGTCACCTTGTAGCCCAGTTCCTCAAGCATCGTCTTTGCAAAAAGTCTGATCTGTTCCTCGTCATCGACAAAGAGGATCCGGCCTGAACCGGTTTGAAGAGGCAGAGATTCTGTTTCAGCTATAATACCCTCTTGTCCGTTACTGTTGGACAGTGGCAGAAAAATCTGGAAAAGCGAACCTGCTCCTTTTTTGCTCTCCACAGTAATATTTCCGCCACACTCCTTGATGATTCCGTGGACTACGGAAAGCCCCATACCAGTTCCCTTCCCTAGTCCTTTGGTAGTAAAAAAAGGTTCAAAAATGCGGGAAAGAATCTCCGGGTCAATCCCTGCTCCGGTATCCCGTACAGCCAGAAGCAGATACTGGCCAGCGGGAAGATTGAGCCGTTTTTCCTGTTGTTTGGTAAGGATCGCTTGCCTTAAAGAAATAAAAAGCTCGCCACCTGTTTCCTCCATGGCATGGCTGGCATTGGCGCAGAGATTCATCAGGACCTGATGGAGTTGTACCGGACTGGCCATGATCACCCCACAATCCGGATCAATATCATGACGGATGGTGACAGTGCTGGGAATGGTGGCACGTATCAGGGTCAGACATTCCTTGATTATCAATTGCACCAACAGGAGTTGCTTGGTTTCAGAACTTTTACGGCTGAAGGCAAGGATCTGCTTTACCAGGTCACGGGCTCTGAGGCCGGCCGTATTGATGTTTTCCAGCGCATTATAAATAAAGGAATCAGGTTCTGACTGCCTCAGGGCCAATTGCGAATAACCAAGAATCCCTGTCAGGATATTATTGAAATCATGGGAGATACCCCCAGCCAAGACGCCAATGGCCTCCATCTTCTGGGCCTGAATAAGCTGAATCTCCAACTGTTTCTGTTCGGTGATATCTTTGCCCACCAACACAATAGCGTCGATGCCCCCCTTTTTGGTGAAGACGGGCGAACAGCTGACAAGATGGATTCTTTCTTTTCCATACTGTAATTCAACAGCACAACCCTGTTCCTCGTTGAGACATTTTTCCACCGGACATTCGGCAGGATCATTCTTATTGTTCTGGAAAAAATCATGATATGTCTTGCCGACCAGATCACGAGTGGCAAGGTTCAATATACTGGCTGCGGCTCGGTTGGCTCTGATAATTATCCTGTCCGAATCGACAATAATGATAATATCGTTAATGGCGTTAAAGGTACGCTCCCAGTTCCGTTGACTGTCCCGAAGCGCTTTTGCGGCCTGCTGGTGCTGGAATACCTCAGCCGCAAGCTCCATCGTCCGTTCAGCTACCAGGTATTCCAGATTTTCACGGTAGAGAGCAAGCTCCCGCTCATTTTCCTTATTGCGGATAGCACGATCAATGGTTAATGGCAGGGTGGTCAGATATCCGCCCTGGGTATCTTTGACCAGATAATCAGCAGCGCCGGCTTTCATGGCGGCAACAGCCACCTTTTCATCTCCCAGGCCGGTCACCACAATGATAGCGGCTCGCCCTGCCTTGCTGATCAAGTCAAAGGCCGTGCCGTCACCCAGCATGTAATCAAGCACCAATGCGTCGAATTCGTGGGTTTCCAGTATCTGCAATGCCTCACGGATTGACCCGGCGAGCATATAACCATACGGAAAAACTGTCTTTCTCGCATAACGTTCAAATGCCAAACGGTCTATCAGGTCGTCATCAACCAGCAGGATATTTTTTTTATCATTTATCATGGGCACTCCAGGGGGCAAGTTTGCTCAAGGTCCAGTATAGGTCAATGATGCGCACCACGTCAATGAACTGGTTATAATCAACGGGTTTCAGCATATAACCGGCCACTCCGAGGTTGAAGCTCTCGGCTCTGTCACGTTCTTCTTCCGATGTGGTGAGCACGACCACTGGAATCTTGCGTAGACACGGCTCCGCCTTTGCCTCCCGCAGGAATTCAGTCCCATTCATTCTCGGCATGTTCATGTCCAACAGAATAAGGCAGGGGAGTTTGATAGCGGGATCCCGCAACCAGGTCAGGGCCTGCTCACCGTTTTCAGCATGATGAAGAGGGTTGTTGATTTGTAGGTCTTTGAAGGCCCGGCGGACAGTCATGGCATCCACGGCGTCGTCCTCAACCAGCAGGATGGTCTTGTTGTTATGCATCACGTGCTCCTCATTTTGTCAGGTGAGTAGATTTTCAAGGTGAAAACAAATTGACAGCCTCGGCCGGGCTCTGATTTGACTTCAATGGTGCCGCCGTGCAGTTCGACAATCTTTTTAACCAGTGACAGGCCAATACCGGTGCTGTCTGTATTGTTGGTATGTGGGCCCAAGGTCTGGAAAATCTGAAAAATCTTCTGATGATATTTTTCCTCAATGCCGGGGCCGTTATCGCTAACGGTAATGTGGCAGAGATTGTCATGATTGGTTGTCGCCGATATGACAATTTTGCCCTGCGGTTTATCCATGAACTTAATGGCATTGCTGATAAGATTCTGAAAGAGTTGTTGCATCCGCACCTGTTCAGCAAAGACAATCGGCAGTTTGCCGTCGATGCGTACGCGGATATGTGATAGCGGGGCAAGCAGGTTAATGGTATCGGCTACCACCGCATTGAGATCGACCCCCTGACGTTGTTCCTGGAGCCGGCCAATTCGTGAGTATTGCAGGATGCCGTCGATAAGGGCATGCATGCGTTTGACCCGCTCGCTCATCAGGGCAAGTTGCTGCTGGCCTTCCTCCGCCAGAATGGAGCCATAATCTTCACTGATCCAAGTGGCAAGCTGATTGATGCCCCGCAGGGGGGCCTTGAGGTCGTGGGAAACGATATAGGCGAAATCCCGTAACTCCTGATTGGCTATCTCCAGGTCTGCTGTCCGCTTGGTTACCAATTCCTCGAGATGATCGCGATGCTCGATCAGTTCCAGCTCGCTTTTTGTGAGCTGAGAAGTGGTCTGTTGAATCTGATCCAGCATCTTGTTAAAGGTATTAGCTAGGATTCCCAGTTCATCTGAGCTGTTTTGATCAACCCGCAGGCTGTAATCACCTTTTTCAGTAACGTCTCTTGCTGCAGCAGTTAAAATGTTGACTGGCCGCATGATCAGCGGCTGCGCCCACCATGTGAGGAGCAAGGACGCGCCGATTGCAGGCAGAAATACGGCGATGAAAATGAAAATCGAAAAACGGAGACGGTTGGAGATTTCAGCAAGATCAGAACGTAGATAAATTATGCCAACCTGTTCATTCTTGAGAAGACAGGGGCGGGATACCTCTAAAAACGTTGAGGTAAACCTGGCTATATCTGGGGGTGGCATGGTGGGTGGTGCAAAATCTGCCATTTTTGGATTGGTGTAGCTGGCAAAGAGTGTGCCGTCCTGGAAGTAGAGAGCTGCGGTCTGGATATGAGGATTAACGCCAAGACTGGAGAGGAGCTTGCCCGCAAAGTCCAGATCGTAAAAGACAAGGGATGAGGCCGCGCTCTGGCCTATGATTTCCGCCTGGTTGATCAGCTTATCCCGCAATGTGTCCCGCATGTTGACCTGATCAATGGAGAGGAGGGTAAGACCGGCGAGCAGGAGAGAAATAGCGCTTACCCCCAGACAGATACTGACGATTTTTGCCCGAAATGAGAAATCACGGAAGTGCATTCTGAGCCCCCCCATTTTCGATCAGGACGGTGTGGCGTAACAACTCGGCGCTGAAGTGGAAACCAATACCCGAAGTCAGTTTATGATTGATCTGAATGGCAAGTTTCTGGGCCTTTATGGTGAGGCAGATCATGCCGGTGTCATTTTGACAGAACTCCTCTGTCTCGCCAATAGTCAGGATTGGTCGTTTGTGTACCAGTGATCTGATTTGTGGCAGAAATCGCAGTCCGTCTTGGGTCAGATAGAGGACCTGACAGTCGGCAAGCATGTTGTTAAAAACGGTGGCTTCATCTAGGGAGGGCAGCGAGGTGACGCGCAGTATCGATTTATTAGCGGTCGTGGAGTCCTGTGACTTGTTGGTAAGGATAGTGGCAATGCCTTCTGGATCCTCCCCGAGTACGATGATGTGGGGAGGCTGGTCAGGGGGAATTTTCGGTTCCGGCCATTGGGTAAGGGTTATGATATGAAAGATGACTGCTGCCCGCACTCGGCCCTCATCCATGGCTGCCAGACAGAGCTGGGGCAGAAAAAGTATGACCGTCAACGCCAGGAGCAGAAGTATTCGCTTGAAGCTCTTTGGACCATGATTTTTTTTATTGCCAGGTTGCATTGAGTGGTTCTTTTTTTGGTCTTATGAAAACAAATTTCAAGTTTATAAGTCGTTATAAAATAACTCGTGCATTTCAAACTCTTTCGTTACGGTTCCTTGTACTGCATGTGTCATGCTGATAGCGATATTGTATCTTTACTGCGGCTTATTGAAAATAATGCTATAATTGATTTTATCATAAAAGAGTTATTGCATTTCAAGAAAAAAACAAAAAAACGTTATTATTTACCCTGAAAAATGCCTTCAACATAAAAAAGTTTTTGACATGGTCTTTGTATAATTTTCTGAACAATAAACGGTGAATATGGATGCGTTTAAAATCTACAGATAATGGCATTGCAAAGAGGCTTTTGATGGTCTTGAGTGTTTTAACCAAGGGCCATAATGCAGCTTATATAGCATCCTTGCTTCAAGTCGATGAAAAACGTATCAATATTGGAGGAGTTCGTCACTGGCTCCACCAAATACCTCAATTGATAAGATCACTTATTTGTATCCACATGCCCCAAGCAAGGAAGCAAGGCAAGGGATACTGACCCGGTCTCATGGCGTATTGTGTCATGCCCATTGGAATCCCTACTTTAAATATGGCAAGTCCCATGCGCGGTGCAATGCCCCCATCACCTGCACGAAGGGGGAAAAGGACTGGGAGCAAGATAAGCTGCAATGGGCGCAACAGATGTCGGTTTTGCTCAACAAAATTAATCCAGCCACAAATGAAGCTGAGGGCAGCCTTGCACTATGTGTCTCAAAGTTTTACCGAAAACGTTACCGAACCTTATTGTTTGAAACCAAAAGGCAGGAGATGAAAAAAGTTCGATACCACATAGTCGATACTCTTTCAGCAAAAAATACTCCCCAAGCTCCCTGTGGCGCCCTGCAGAAACATGATCATGCCAGGAACGGTCGTCCGACCAAGGAACTGTTTCTCATGATTGGTCTGATGATTTTTCGCAGATACAATCACTTTGGACCATGCAGGAGATTCTGTCAACAGGAGAGATGCATAGGCAATTGATAGAATCTGGGTCCAGCGATGCAAAACCAGTCGTGACTGTTGCCAGGCATCTTTCCAACCCCACCGGTTTTTCATCTGGTTGAAAAGATCCTCGATTGACCATCTGCGGCCATAATAGACAAAAATCTGTTGAGGCAATAAGTCGCTTAACGTGGACGGATTCAGGCGCTGTTTACTTAAGGCGCCGTTTTCATCTTCAACTTGCATCCAGATGGCCCGGACTTTTCGCTCTTTCATTAATCTGGCCAGACAAACAGCACTGCGGTAACGCACCCATTGCCACTTTCCACACAGGAAGACCCCTTCGCGTATTTCCGGTAATGCGTTGACCGCCTCGGCATCATACTGGTCGCCAGATGTTCCTGGTTTACCCCGCTGCCGGTTAAAACAGGAACACCAAACAGGGCTGTATCTCTTCTCACCTGGCCAATTGCATGGAAGCCAAGTTGCGGCATACATTGAAGATACGGCCATTTCATAAACCAGCTGTCCACCAGGGTAATGACTTGTTTCCGGGCAAAGACAAGGTAGAGGTGGCCCCAGAAAATCAGACAGTGTGTTAAGGTGTGGACAGCCACACACTAACGATAAAGGAACACCCCATGAGTAAAACAAAACGCTATAAGCGTAACATTACAAAAGTGAACATATCTCCTATCAATCATTATACATTACAAATCCAGAATTACTCGCTCCCGTTTTTCTTGGCCTCCAGCACATCCCAGCGTTCATAGAGTTGCGCCACGCCGGCCTGCGCCTCCTGCAACTCCGTCCAGCACTCATGCAGCCGTTCAGGATCTGAGACTGTCTCCGGGGCATCCATAAGCGCCTGCAGCCGTTCCTGCTCTTCCTCTGCCTGCAAGATCTTTTCTTCTATCTGGTCATATTCCCGCTGATCAAGATAAGAGAGTTTACCCGTCTTCTTCCTTTTTTCCTGGTTGCCGGCAACAGACGTAATTGTCAGCGATGTTTCAGTCTCCTTGCCACTGTCCTGCAGGGCTGAGAGCCACTGCTCATAATCGGCAAAATATCCCAATCCTCCACGCCCATCAAAACCCAGCACCTGGTCGCAGACGCGATCAAGAAGAAAACGATCATGGGTCACAAGTACCAGCGCCCCGGGAAATTCAAGGAGACTCTCTTCAAGTACGTCAAGAGAGGGGATATCAAGATCATTAGTAGGTTCGTCAAGAAGCAGGATGTCTGCTGGCTGGCGCATCAGTTCGGCAATAAGAATCCGGGCCTGCTCACCACCAGAGAGCTGGCCTACCGGGGTTTCCAGTTGTTCGGGCTGAAAGAGAAAACGTTTGGCCCATGAGATGACATGCATGGAGTGCCCCTGGCAGACAATGGCATCTCCATCAGGGGCCAGGGCTCGACGCAGGGTCACGGCAGGATTGATCTTTTCCCGCCGCTGATCAAAACTGACAATACGGACCCCATCGGCCACAACGATCTCTCCACAATCAGGTAAGACCGCCCCGTCGCCACTGCCAGCAGCTGCCAAAAGCTGCATCAGTGTGGACTTGCCACAGCCATTTCTTCCCAGCAGCCCAAGCCTGGTGCCGGGAGAAAGTACCATATCGAGCCCGGAAAACAGTGTCTTCCCGCCATGCCCCTTGGCAATTCCGTGGGCCTCAAGGAGTTTTTTTGTTTTCCGACCGGTCGCATCAAATGATATCTGCACACTTGATGTAGACCGATTGCGGGTCTTGACCTGCGCCAGTTCATCCTGCAGTTTGTGCGCCTCATCAATGCGATATCGAGCTTTGGTGGCCCGAGCCTTGGGCCCGCGCCGGAGCCACTCGGTCTCCCGGCGGACCTTGTTCGACAAGCGTTCTTCCTGCTGTTGCTGCTGCCCTAGAAAGATTTCACGCTCTTCGAGAAATTTAACATAGGCCCCCTGCACCTGAAAGGAGCCCTCGGGATAAAGAGCTGATAATTCCACCACCCGACTGACCGTATTTTCCAGAAAACGACGGTCATGACTCACCAGCAGGACCGCCGACGGCCCATCAGCAGACGGACTGCACAGCATCTTTTCGAGCCAGAGGATCCCCTCGATGTCAAGATGATTGGTCGGCTCATCCATGACCAGGATGTCAGGCCGCACCACAAGGGCACGACAGATGGAAAGGCGTTTACGCCAACCACCGGACAAGACGCGAACAGGGACAGCAGGATCAGCAAATTCGGCCCTGCTCAGCAGGGCATGGACCCGATTATACTGCTCAGTTCCATCCAGATCGAGACCGGAAAGAGCCAGTTGCAGATTTTCAGCGACACTCTTCTCCTCCTCAAAAACATCCACCTGATCCAGATAAGCGGTACGTACATGCCTCTGGGCCAGAATCTTTCCCTCATCGGCATCAATCTTATTGCAGATAATCTTGAGCAGCGTTGATTTACCGCTGCCATTAGGACCGATAAGACCAATCCGGTCACCATCACTGATCGAAAGAGAAATATTTTTAAACAAGGTTTGAGCACCAAAAGACTTACTCAAGGAGTTACAACTAAGAAGATGTGCCATAAAAGATAAGTGCTGGTTCACGCCCGGAAGGCGTTAAACAAATTTGATTAAAGAGATGGAAAAGCCATCAACGAAAGAACAGGGTGGATTTTTTATTGATTATTCCGAAAGCCGCGGTTATAACAATCCAGATAAATGTTAAAATTGTACCAAAAGAGAACTATTCTCGACAGTTTTCATATGCCGCAAAGCTCTTTTATACAATCAATCCGGACAAACCGCAATGAGTGACCATATCCATATCATCGTTACCGGGGCCAAAGAAAAGGCCCGAACGATCCTTCTTTCTAGAAAAAAGCTTAAATTTGGCCTTGCTCTCAGTGTTGGCCTTATCTGTGCCGCTGTTGTTGGCGCCATCATTACCACTCGTCTTTTCGTTGAAAACAGTAACCTGAATGCGCAAGTTTCCGCCATGAGTCTCAAGCTGATCGAGAGCACGCAGGAAAGTCGGAATTACGCTGACCGGATTGATGATCTTCTTTCCCAGACCACATCTCAAACAGCGATGTTTCAGGCAGAGAAAGAAGAGTTGGTTAATAAAACCCTGGTTGAATTCCATAAGCGGAATCAACTTATTGAAGATATCATGAAGAATATCGGGGTGAAAATAAAAAAACACAAAACCACAGCAAACAGTGGTGGTCCTTTTATCCCCTCTGAATCCGTGCAGGAAGATCTACTTCTTCGTACCGACAAGAATCTTGACATCCTGCGTCGTACCCCTTTAGGACGTCCTCTTTCTGGCCCAATAAGCTCTCCTTTTGGCTACAGAGAGGATCCGGTCAACGGTAAAAAAGGTTTTCATGCCGGAGTGGACATGCAAGCCAAACGTGGAGAAAAAATATTCGCCACGGCAGATGGTACGATCATCCAAGCCAGTTATAATGGGGACTTCGGCAATTTTATTGAGATCCAACATGGAAACGGTTTCACCACCCATTTCGCCCATCTTCAGGAAATTAAAGTTAAAAAAGGTATTAAGGTTAAACGAGGGCAGGTTATCGGCCTAGTTGGAAGCAGCGGTCGATCAACCGGCGCACACCTTCATTATGAACTCTGCGTGAAAGGACAGCCAATCAATCCTGTGGCCTTTATGCAAACAGCAAATCTCTCCAAAATCGTTTCCGCTCCCTCCTCAAAGACATCCTTGCAAAGTACCTTTTCTAAAATCAGTGCAGTGATAGTCAAAATTAAAAAGAAAATCTCACCGACTGCTTCTACAATCAATTAAAACAAATCTATTCTAACAGAAAGGTTGGATTATCCTCCTGCCCTCACTTTCTGCCAAAGATAGTCTGTCATCCATCAAATACTATTAACACACTATGCAGAGTAAAAAAGATCGTCCCGCAACTGTCAATCTGATCTCTTGTCCATCTTGCGGTAATGATGAAGATTTTTTTGAAGTTGCTGAAAATGTAATCCTCACTACTCATTATATCCAGAACCCTGATGGAAGTTTCACCCCTGAAGAAGATAGCTCTCAGATTCTAGGCCCCGTCAGGCTTATCTGCGGAGAATGCGAAGAAGACCTCACCGCCTTTCATCAACGATTTTCGGAAATGCTCTTTTAATACCCTCTCACAAGAAATACCCTTTTCCGCGTCCAAGCTTTTAGTCAGCAACATTCTCCCGTTCACAATAAGGTACAGCAATACTGGGTGGACCCTTGACCAACATCTGGGCAATGGTCAATTGTATCCTGGGATAGAGATGCCTCTTTCCATCCATCAATTCATTTTCCATCATTGCCAAACTACGCAATAATTTTGTTCGCTCCGCACGTGGTGCCTCTGACTCATGGGCAAATGTTTGCTTAACCAGCTCCTGACATCGGAAACAACCGGGGAAATTCAGCCGCTGACCATCAGGCCTCTGCATCGTGGCCGGGACCCCGTGCGTCCTGCAGACCATGAGACGATGGGCATAGAGGCAACAACGCCCCTTTTCATTCAAGGGACACACGACCTGGGGGCGTTCATTCCTGGCCAGGGCTTGCTCACAGGCATCAATGTACAGGCGACTGCGTTTCAGAATCTCCTCCTGTTGCGATTCAGGAAGCTGACGAAATCCCAGCCAGAGATACCCCCATTCGACAAAGGTATGGTGCTGGAAATAGGAATCACAACAGTTATCAGGGCAGCCGTCACAACTGAACTGCAACAGTGTGGCCACCTGATCATACGCTTTTTCCATCTCCTCATAGATCTGCCGCACCCTACCGACCAGATCCGGAGTGAGCTTAACCTCTTTCATCTCGTTTTCCTTCTTCAAAACATTGGACCTGGTAAGTCTCAACCTCAGGATGCAAAGCGTGCCAGGCCATTTCAGACAGACCTGCCTTCCGGCAAAGATGGGCTAAAAACTCCTCAGCCAGTGGCAGCTGTTCCCAGACCTGGGGTAAAAATGTAGCACTATAGCGGCCTAATCTCAAAATCACCCCGTCAATACCAGGACGCAGTCTGGCAATAAGATCGGCGCCATCACGATAAGTCAGGGCTTGCGGCCGAGTGAGGATGGAGATATCAATATGCACCTTGGCCAACTCTTCAACGGTGAGTTCCGGGAACCGAGAATCATGAAAGGCGGCATTTAAGGCATTACGCCGTATACTTTCATAGATTGAGCCCACTGGCTCCAGATTACCGATACACCCCCGCAATTGGCCACCGATCTTTAAGGTCACAAAGGTTCCACACTCAACCTGCAGGGCAGGATCAACAACATCGCGCCTTTTTCCCAACTGCTTACCAAGTTTCTCGGCAATAGTTTCCCGGGCCAATCGGAGTAAAAAGCGCCCTTGATCTTCGGTTATATGATCTTGCATAATCCCTCTTTTTTGGCGGAATCCCACCCCTGCTCGTTTCACTTTCCCCAGTCAACACCTAGCATCAGTGAATTAATACCACTGCCAATTCCTAAAAGTGCACCCCTCTGGCCCGGTTGAAAGGCATCCTGTTCGATTGCCATGGCCAGCGTAATGGGAGCCGAGACTGACCCCACATTGCCCAGAAGGGCCAAGGTCTCAAAATTCTTTTCCGCTTCCAGCCCCAAAGAATCAAAAAGCAATCTGGCATGGGCAGAACCGACCTGATGACAAAAAAACCTGTCAATATCCGCAGCTTGCCAGCCTGGTTCTGTGGAAAAGGCCTGCCAGGTCATAAGCGCCGTCTCCACCCCTCGATGCAGCAGTTCTTCAGAATCGGTGTTCATCAGCGTTGTCGCACTTCCCCTCTGACTGCCCTGACAGAGAGTGGAATGTGTCGTATTGGCCCGCCAGGCAGCATGACTCAAACGCAAGGGCTGGATCTCATTTTCTGCCCGACACATATAAAGGGCCACTGATCCGGAACCGATGGTCAAAGAGGCAAAGGCTGGTTTAATGCTCTTGCGGGTTAGGGTCCGGTCCGCCAATAAGGCCTCTATGGTCGAATCCACCAAATCCTCCGCGGTTTCTCCAGCCACGATTAAGCCGTTTTTAACCTGCCCCAATTCAATCATATTGGCCAGAACAACCATACCATCAAGAAAACCAAGGCAGGCATTGGACAGATCAAACAGCAGACAATTCTCAGACAATCCCAGGCTGTTATGAACAAAAGAGGCCGTTGCCGGCTCCATCATATCCCTTGAGACAGAAGTAAAAATCAGACACTCTATCTGATCGGGGGCAAGATCAGCCTTCTCCATAACCTGTCGCCCGGCAAGGACAGCTCCCTGGCTGGGCCTGGTGCCTGGATTCCAGAAACGTCTTTCCCTGATCCCACTCATCATCTCCAGCCTGCCTACAGGCAATTTAAGGCGTTCATAAACCGGAGCCAGTCGTCGTTCCAAGTCTTCAGAACTGACCATTATGGGCGGTAGTACATACCCAAAAGTGTGGAGACACACATGTGAATAACGCATGAAAAATCCTATTACATGGACATGCAATCAACTACAGCTGCCACTTCACCAATACACACGGCACCTATCGTTTTCAGCATAAATATTTCTAAAAAGTTCATTAATCTGACCCCAATGGAAAAAAGGCCCACCATCGAATAAAATGTAGCAGGAATTCAACAGGAACACAAGACGAAGCGCTTAACTCACCTGCCAATAACGACCTCTCTGCAAGCCACAATCAAGTACCGGTACGGGCCATGTATTTCTCTAATCTATGTACCGCAAGTGAGACACAAAAACAGAGAAAAAAATAGATCGCACTGATGGTAATCCACACCTCAATGGTGGCCTGGGTTGCTGCCATCACCTGCAGACCTTGAAAGGTGAGCTCCTGGATGGAAATAACTGAAACAATGGATGAATATTTTATGGTGTTAATAAATTCATTCGCCAAAGGTGGCAATACCCGCCTCGCCGCTTGGGAAAGAATAATATGGCGCATCTGCTGGGTCCAGGAAAGGCTCAGACTGGCCGAAGCCTCCCACTGCCCTTTTTCAGGGACTGAATACCAGCTCGAACAATCTCGGCAATGTAGGCCCCCTGAAAAAGGGCTACAGTAATAACACCTGACACAAAAGAGGTAAAAAGAGCAGGAGAGGCAACCAGAATTGCCAGCCACTTCTGTACAACTGGTGTCCGTCCCCTAATAAATTCATCCACTCCCAATATGGGCATAATCTGATCACTGACAAAAAAATAAAAGATAAAGACCAGCACCAATGGAGGAATATTACGGATAAGCTCGACATAACTCAGGCTGACAAGACGGAAAAAAAGCCGATCCATCGTCCGCATGACCCCCATGAACAAACCGAAAGCAGCCGCCAGCAGACTGGACCAGATGCTCAACCTGATCGTGGTCCATAACCCGGTAACCAGGATATTAGCTACCCACCTCCCCTGATCTGGATCATAATGGAACAGATACTGCGGAATAACTCCCCAGTTCAAGCGGTAGTGTATGGTAACGGTTATCCGATACGCAAGCGCAGTGACACAGGCCAGAACAACACAGCTCACCACGGTCTCAAGGAGAATATTTCCGCACAACAAGAGAGGTGTGATGATACATGATTAGCGTAAATATCGATTTAAAAGCGACTATTCAGCCAGATGGGCCCAATCTCTGGTCCCGAACCAGTATTGATGTCGCTCTTCCAGCCAACCCTCATTTTGGACGATGGTAATCCAGTTGTTAAAAAACGTAAGGGTATCAAAATCTCCCTTTCGTACGGCAAAACCAATCGGTTCTCTGGTGAATGGTGCGCTTAAGGGAAGAAACATGGTTTCCGGATATTGCAGGGCCTCATAGGCCGTCCTGGGAACTGATCCCACGACAGCATGGACATTTCCGTTGCGCAGCTCCTGATACGCCTGGGACTCATCATCAAACAAGCGTAATTTGGCTTTGGGGATATATTTTTTGGCCGCAGCCACTGCAGTTGTCCCCAGCTTACAGGCTATCTCCACCTCCTCCTTGTTAAAGTCCTCCAGAGAATGAAAACCAGCAGCTTTTTTCTTATGGGCCACAATCGCCATGCCTGAATAATCATAGGGAAGAGTAAAATTTACCTTGAGCGCCCGCTGGGTGGTAATGCCCATACCGCCAATTATTACATCAAACTTGCCAATCAACAGGGCCGGAATAATACCAGCCCATTTGGTAGGAACAAACTCCACCTTTACCCCCATGTCTTCGGCCAGACGTGTGGCAACATCAATCTCAAACCCCACCAGCTTGCCATCCTTACCTGTCACCGCCCAAGGAAGGAAGGTGTCCATGCCCACACGCAGTATACCGCTACGCATTATCTTATCCACAGTAGATTCCCGGTTGAGTGCCTGCTGTAGATTATCTGCATAAGAGGTCGAAAGGTTTGAAAGCAGTACTAATACACCGATCATCAATGAGGTTATCCATTTTATTTTTTTCATTTTCTCCTCAATTAGAATTAGACCGCTTCATCTTATTTTCCAGAAGCGTAACGCAACATGAAAGAATCATAGTTATCACCAGATACATAAGTGCCACTACAAACCAGAGTTCAAACGTAAAAAAAGTCTCAGAGATAAGGGCCTGGGCCTGCATGGTCAGGTCGTAGATCGCAATTACGCTGACCAGAGAGGAATCCTTGATCAACGAAATTGCCTGGTTCGTCAATGGTGGCAGAATTCGACGCAGGGCTTGCGGCAGGATGATCAAGCGATAGGTAGACCAGCGATTCAGACCAATACTGAAAGCCGCTTCCCACTGACCGCGTTGAATTGAGATAATCCCGGAACGAATAATCTCAGAGACATAGGCCCCTTCAAAAAGGCTTAGGGCCAGCACTGCGGCAAAGAAGCGATCAATCCCCAGAATCGGTCCCATAACAAAATATATAAAAAAGAGCTGAATCAGTAGTGGCGTATTACGACTCACCTCAAGATAGACCCTTGCCACCGACCGAGCCACCGTGGAACTGGATAATCACAGTAAAGCTGTTACCAATCCGACCCAAAATGACAGAATCATACTGACAGCTGATATCTGCAACGTTACTTTCAGCCCCTACAGTAAAGGACCGATGACAAAACCACGCTCATCACAGGTGTACAAATAGCGGGGAATTTGAAACCATTACCAGTTGTAGCCAATCTGTTCAAAACTATTGGCAAAAAACCAGAAGAGAAGAATGATTAGCAGAATAAACTGACCGACATCATAGAGTGGAGATTGGAGAACCCTTCTCCAGTTGAGCTGCTGTTTTCCAGGGACAGAAATCATACTCTCTTTTACAGTCATGAATAATTAATTTGCCAAATGAGATATGCAGACAGTATAGATGGTAGTTAAGACCTGAACAACACTTTTGTGCCTCCAACTCAGTAAGACAGATTATGATTATCGACTTTCACACCCATGCCTTCCCTGACAATGTGGCCGCCAAAGCCATTCCAGCTCTTGCAAAAGAAGGTAAGGTTACAGCCCATACCCAGGGAACAGTTGATTCTTTGCTAGCCTCCATGGACCGGGCTGGAATCAATACCAGCATTATCTGTTCCATCGCCACTCGCCCGGCCCAATTTGAACCTATTCTTGCATGGTCTACTGCTATCCAATCCCCGCGTCTTATCCCGCTCCCCTCAATTCATCCGGCCGATACCGATGCTGTGGCCCGGGTCTTCAGGCTCAAAAGTGAGGGATTTAGTGGAATCAAGATGCACCCTTACTATCAAGATTTTTTCCTGGACGAGGAGCGACTCACTCCCCTCTATGAGGCCTTGTCAGAGACAGGGATGCTTCTGGTTGTCCATTGTGGATACGATATTGCCTTTCCGCGGACACGACGGGCTGATCCCGCCCAGATTCTGACGATTAAAAATCGGTTCCCCGATCTCAGGCTCATCACCACCCATTTTGGCGGTTGGGACAACTGGGAAGAAGTAGAAGAAATACTTATCGGTAAAGAAATTTTTATGGAAATCTCTTTTGCTCTCTCCTATCTTCCACCCAAACAATCCGCCAGGATGCTGAACAATCATCCGGCCAACTATCTTCTCTTTGGTACGGATTCACCCTGGGATGATCAATTGGCCGCCATTCAGCGACTTGAAAAATTTAATCTTAACACAGAACGTTTACACAGCATTCTTGGACAAAATGCTCAGAGGCTCCTTCTATGACCGACATACCAGATATCAGCACCCGTACATGTGACTCCTGCGGCATAACCATCCAAGAAGGAGATATCTTTTATCATTGCCGTACCGAAATTATTGCCAGCAAGGACCAATCTCTATCTGAGCTGAAATACCCTGACAAGATTATAGCTCAGGCCCTGGCTGACATCGCAACAGCGGAGGAACAAGAGCTTCTTGATGACATCTACCAGGAGATCATCCTTCAACTCTGCCCTCAATGTCGTTCGACCTTAATCCAACGAATCCAGAGTATGGTCAAGAGTTGTAAAGGCTGCGCCCAATGCCTGTCACCGCAGAAAATAGAAAAGAAGGGTAAGCTGTTGCAATTTTCCAGCAAAAAAGGACCAAAGAATTCATAATTCCAAAGCGGGCTAACCGCCCGCAACCCAAATGATCGAACAATATGAGCCGCCACTGTTGTATAATGAAAGATCCTCACAAATTTCAATACAACAGGAGGCAGCTCATGAAAGAATTTATAAAAAGATTTTCCGATCTGGTCAAGGGAACTATCAGTGGATTTGACCGAATAGTGTTTAAAGGGCTTGTCCTTCCTTTGATGTCCTCTGTTGAGGTGATGTCTTTTT
>Ga0180732_1000429_pt1 | contig 37175 bp, 61 predicted proteins | sample KR11_01MetaG_FD_148674 | JGI IMG/M metagenome (GOLD analysis project Ga0180732, IMG submission 148674) | Groundwater microbial communities from the Olkiluoto Island deep subsurface site, Finland - KR11_0.1 MetaG | ecosystem: Environmental > Aquatic > Deep subsurface > Groundwater | place...
ATTTTGACCTCGCCCTGGGCGATTGTTCCATCCAAGTTAGTGGAGATCGTTGAGATCTATAATACCCATCTAAAGGGTGAAAAAATAGACGTAAAAATCATTGAGGCTCAGATTGGGAAACCCCTGAACCGGGAAGAGCAGGGTTATGAGGTCAATGACGGGGTGGCGGTGATTCCCATTGATGGCGTGATTTCAAAAAGAATGAATATGTTTACAAAGATATCCGGCGGGGCCTCTACTCAATTAATCGAAAGGGATTTCAAGCAGGCCCTCGACGATCCGATGGTGCGGGCAATCGTTCTCAATATTGATTCGCCCGGGGGCACGGTGGACGGGACTTTTGAGCTTGCAAATCTAATTTATGAATCGAGGGGACGGAAGCCGATCATTGCCTATACCGATGGGATGATGGCCTCCGCTGCTTATGCGATCGGTTCAGCTGCCGATAAGATTTTTATCTCAGGCAATACGGTTCAAGTTGGGTCTATTGGTGTGTTGGTTACCCATTATGATTATTCGGTTCAGGATGAAAAGCGGGGTATCAAGATAACTCATATCACAGCCGGGAAATATAAGGCCGTGGGGGTTGACTCCAAGCCTTTATCTTCAGAGGATCGAGAGATCATCCAGGCTGAGGTTGACTATCTTTATTCAGGATTCGTTCAGGATGTGGCCCGTAACCGTGGGGTATCTCCTGAACTTGTCCTATCAGATATGGCGGAAGGAAGGGTTTTTATCGGTAAAACAGCGATATCGGCAGGACTGGTTGACGGTGTTTCAACCTTTGATAAGCTGATTTACCAGTATAGCAATGCAAATTTACCCTTCAATACCAGGGCGGTAATGGAGGCCAGATGTTCGCAATTTCAAAGCTGAAAGGAGGCTTTAATCATGGACGGTATTGTAACCAAAGACACATTTTCAAAGGCATATCCTGACCTCTATGCGGAACTCCAGAAGGAGTTTAAGGCTATCGGATTTACCGAAGGGGTCGAAGCAGGCAAGAAAGAAGGGTTTGTTTCCGGTGCAGGGATAGAGCGGGAGAGAATCAAATCGGTTCAGTCTCAATGTCTCCCGGGACACGAAGCATTGATTGAAACCCTCAAGTTTGACGGAAAAACCATGGGACCAGAGGCAGCGATCCAGGTTCTCGGTGCAGAGCGGGCGCTTCTGGATGGGAAGAAAAAGGAGTTGATGGACACGGCCCAGGTGGCGATCTCTCAGACCAATCTTGGAACGGGTGAAAAAGATAAGATCGATCCAAACCTTCCGATTGAAGAGCAGGCAAAGTTGGCCTGGAACAAAGACCCGGCACTGAGGAAAGAGTTTGGAGAAGATAATTTCGGAGCATATCTTGCCTTCTCGAAGGCTTCAGCAGAAGGAAGAGTTAAGATCTGGAACAAAGAGAAGCCGAAGGGAGGGACCGAATAATGACAACTTTATCGGCAGACAAAAGAAGAGATATCATTTTGGGGGATATCAATGAGATCCCCATGATAGCCGCCGAGATTATCTATGAAGGTGCGGCGGTTGGAATCATCAAAGCAAGCGGTCACGCTTGGCCCCTTGCGTTTCCTAACAAATTTGCCGGATTTGCCGAGCAGAAGGTCGATAATTCTTTGGGGGCAGCGGCAGCCAAGAATATCCGGGTTATTTCAAGCGGCGTGGCGAAACTCTCAATCTCCGGTGCTGTTATTACCGACGTGGGTCTCCCTGTTTACGCTACGGATGACGACACATTTGTCTTTCTTCCCACGGGTGGGATTTTTATCGGGATGACGAGGCGATTCGTTTCCTCTGGTATTATGGAGGTGGAGTTTGATGCGATCGGGATGGAAAACCCCTGGGAAGGCAGACTGGCTGAGACTTTAGCAGGGGCAACAAAGACCCTCGCCATTACAGACAGCGGGAAGGTGATTTGCTGCACGATTACGACCGTGATCACCATTCCAGCGACGGCCACAAAATTGGATGTGGTTCTCCTTAATTGCGGGCCTTATGGGACGGTGCAGATCAGTGCAGATCCCAATGCCGCCGATAAGATCCAGGGGCCGGATATCGCGGGAAGCGATAATACCGATTACTACAATACGTTAGCGACGGCTCAGAGAGGCGATTTCATTCATTTGATCAATGGTGATGCAAATGGCGGGATCGTTGCCGAGCAACGTGGAGTCTGGAGAACGGCATAAACCTAAAAAAAATTAGGTAGAATCGAGGTGAAAAAGAATGGCAACTTTAAGTGCAGATAAAAGACGGGATATCGTTCTTGGACAAGTGAACGAGTTCCCCATAATCATAACTGAAATTATCTATGAGGGAGCCGCCGTGGGTACGGTGAAGGCTTCCGGGCATGCTCAACCCCTGACCTCCTCTGACAAATTTGTAGGATTTGCAGAGCAGAAGTGCGACAACAGCACAGGGGCGGCGGCGGCAAAAAATGTGAGGGTTGTAACAAAAGGGACGGCTAAACTATCCGTATCGGGAGCGGTGATCACCGATGTCGGACAGCCTGTCTATGCGACTGACGATGATACATTCGTATTTTTGCCAACGGGCGGGGTGTTCATTGGCTTCGTCAAGAGATTTGTATCATCGGGCATTGTCGAGGTTCAGTTCGATTCGATCAACTACAAAAACCCCTGGGCGGGGAGATTAGCGGAAACCCTTTCGGCGGGAACATTGACCCTGGATATTCAGGACTCCGGGAAGGTGATTTGCTGCACAGCAGATGCGGTTGTAACTACGGCGGTCTATACGGTTATCTCCGACGTGGTGGTTCTTAATTGCGGGGCTTACGGAATCGTAGGAATTAACATCGATCCATTTTCTGGCGAGTTAGTTCAGGGGCCGGATCTCGCAGGAACAACGGATAAAGACTTAATCAACACAAAAACTACGGCTAATCGGGGTGATTATGTTCGGTTAAAAGGCGGATCTGCGGAAGGAGCAGTAGCCGTGGAATTAAAAGGGATTTGGGCTACTGAGGCTTAAATTAACGGCAAACCGTTAACCTGATCAGTTGACGGCAAATATAATTTGAGAAGAGGGGCAAGTATGGTTGCCATACCAATCATATTGAGCCCCTTTTCTTTTGCCCTGAAATCAAAAGGAGGAAAGAAAAAATGTCTGGAATTGGATTAACTACCTCAAGATCGATTATAGGCGAATTTTACAATCGCCTATCTATGAATATTGGGGCCGAATGGGTAGGAGCAATTTCAATGCTGATGCCCTCGGTTCAGGAAACGGAAAACTATAAATGGCTCGGGATGTCTCCCCAGATGAGACAGTGGATCGGCGGGCGCCATGCCAAAGGATTCAAGGGCCAGGGATTAAGCATCACCAACCTGGAGTATGAAGCTACCCTCGAGGTTCTGACCAGAGAATTAAGAAGAGACAAGACGGGTCAGATCATGACAAGGGTTCGGGAGCTGGCAGATCGGGCAAATAGCCATTGGGCGAGTCTTTTGACGACCCTGATAGTGGCGGGTGTGTCAGCTACCTGCTATGACACTCAGTATTTCTTCGACACAGATCATGCCGATCCGGGGGCAACCTATACAACCAGCCAGGACAATGACCTCTCTATTGATATTTCTGCGGAGGCAGCTTCTGTCCACGGGGTTATCGCCGCACCGTCAACGGAAGAAATGAGACAGTGTATTCTCAAGGCGATCGCAGCGATTGTCGGATTTTTGGATGACGAAGGGGAACCGATGAACGAGAACGCCAATTCATTTATCATTATGACCCCCCTTAACCTTTACCCTGCTGCTCTTGCAGCTTGTGCTCTGCCTATTGTGGCGGGTGGGGAGCAGAATGTCCTTGCAAAAGCCGGATATTCTCTAATACCGGTCGCTAATGCCAGATTGACCAACGGAACGGCGGTTTTTTATGTATTCAGAACAGACGGACAGACCAAACCCCTGATTCGCCAGGAAGAAGTACCGATTACCGTCGAAGCCATTGCGGAGGGCTCGGAATTGGAGTTCAACGCCCACAAGCATCACTATGGTGTTTGGGCATCCAGGAATGTAGGCTATGGGTACTGGCAACATGCTTGTGTAGTTACAATGACCTGAACAATCTGAATGGATGGGGCTATATAGCCCCATCCCATTTTAAAAAGGAGGGTTTATGCAGTTTTTTAGAACAACGGGGACATTGATTATCCCGGCAGGATTCAGATTATCACTCAATGAGATCCAGATCAGAGACAGAGGAACAAGCCTTGTTCTTAAACAGAAGGGAAAGATTCAGGAAGTCAAAAAACCCATTCAATTTAAACGGGGCGAGATTCTTGGAATAGAGGAGCCCAATAAAATCATGCTGGAGGTCTTAGAGAAGACCGAGGAGGCAAGGGTTGACGCTGCGGGCCGACATTCTAACGGATCTTGATACGATTTTATCAACCGATGATTTTGCGGTAGTGGCGACCCTCTCTGGTGGTTCGACCATTAATGTCATTTTCGACAATCCCTATTTTGACGTTCTGGCCGTGGAATCAAGAGACCCCTCAGCGGTTTGTAAAACATCGGATGTGACTGCATTGGTGCATGGCAACACGCTTGTCATAGATTCAGTGACTTATTATATCACTGAAAAAGAGCCAACAGGGTACGGAACGACCCTTTTACGACTATCTAAAGAGGCTTAGCGGAGGAAGAGATGAGACTAAAAAAACGGGAATATGGAATCATAGGGTTAGTTTTATTACTGTTCATCGGGATAGCCTGGGCTGTTGATGAATCGGTTACGGTATCATCTACGGCGGTGGGGTTGACGGCAGCCAAATATGGATCGAATAGGCACGCTATGGTTTGTGTCGAGGGAAATGCTATCCGGTTCACACTGGATGGGATTACAACTCCAACATCAGGATCGACAGGGGTAGGGATAAAACTTGAGATCAATCAATGTCTTATCGTCGATCTAAATGACCATGTCAAGAATTTCAAAGCTATTCGTAACTCGGCAACCGATGCAACGATAAGGGCAACTTACTGGTAACAAGGAGGCTTTAATGAAAAAGCTATTGATTTTCATATTCATATTATTCATTTCTTCGTCTGTTTTTGCCGGTCAGATCACGATGGCCCCGACGATTATTCAATCGAGCGACTGCACTTTTCTAACCTGGTATGGGACACTTTGCCATGATACGGATGATGGGCGAATCTATAAGTGGAATGGGACGGCATTAGAGGAAATCCAATCAGGAATAGCTCTCGACACCATCTGGGATGCTGCAGGAGACCTTGTTCAAGGAACGGGGGCAGATACGGCAGCTAAACTCTCCGCAGGTGCAGCGGGAACAGTCCTGCGGGCTGCGGGGGTAGGGGTAGCAGTAGGGTGGTCGGGTTATACCATAGCCACTCCAACCACAGGGGGTTTGCTCTACGGTTCTTCGGCTTCGGCATGGGCGAATCTTGCGGCAGGCACAGAGGGTCAAGTCTTGAGGGCTGGTGCTTCTCCATATTTACCAGCTTGGACTACATCTACCTTTGCAGATACATATGCCATAGGGACGTTGCTTCATGCGGGTTCGGCCAACGTGATAACGGGATTGGCAGCTGGCACGAATGGACAATTACTTCTTGGTGTAACGGGTGCCGCTCCAGCATGGGGAACCGATCTTGCGACAGCAACCACGATTGGAGGGGCTTACGTTTATAGGGCGGGAGGCACGGATGTCCCTGCTACCGATGGTGGAACGGGACAATCCTCTTGGGCAATAGGGGATATTCTTATTGCACCCACCACCTCAACGGTAGGTGGATTGGCTGGAGTTGCTACAGGTTCTGTTTTGCAGTCAAAGGGTGTAAGTACTGCTCCTGCTTATTCTGCTTGGACAATCGCCGACCCTGGTGCTTCCGGTGGACTGCTTCAGTCTGATGGGACAAATTGGGCAAGGATAACTTCATTAACAGGTGTATCTATTGACCTTGGTGATTCAGTAGCCTCTGGTCATGCCGTTACGATGGATGCTAACGGAGTATTACAGACAGGTTTTACAGCCCTACTTCCAGATGCAGATGATGGAGCTTCCCTTGGAAACGCTGCATCTCAAAGATGGTCAGACCTTTATCTTGCTAATGGCGGTACAATCAACTGGAATAACGGGGATGTAATATTGACCCATTCTACGGGAGGTTTAGCGGTTACAGGTCAACTATCAGCCACAACCTATGCCTCAGATGGTTCGGTAACGGATGCAGAGTTGAAGTTTATTAATACCCTTTCGAGTAATGCACAGGATCAGATTGGTGCAAAAGCGAATACCGCAAGTCCAACCTTTACGGGAACGGCAACCTCACCAACCGTTGCGGTTTCGGGGGCAACGGGCGTATCTCCATTCTCTACGACTGGTTCTCAATTTAGAACCGTGGCTTCAACCATCACAGATAGTTCTCCGCCTGGAACAAAGGCTGTTGGGGTGGCAAACTCGATTGGACTTCCAACCTTTGCCTCAGACGGAAACTCAATAACTGTTACCGATGCTGTCAATCTTTACATTGCTGGTGTCCCCATTGATGGCGGTGCCAATATGGAGTTGACCCGCACCTGGGGGTTTTATCAAGCAGCAGGCAATCAGTATCTTGCTGGTAGTCTATTAATAGCGGACGCTCCGGCAGTACCAGGGGCAAGATTGCAACTTCCCGCAGGTACGACTGCTGCCCTAACTGCTCCATTAAAGCTAACTTCTGGAACAAGCATGACTACTCCAGAGGCAGGAGCCTTTGAGTTCACGACTGACACACTCTCTTTTACGATAACTACTGGACCAGCGAGAAAGACAATAGCATTTCTTGAAAGTCCTTCCTTTACGACTCCGGTTCTTGGTGTAGCCACGGCAACCTCTCTTACAATCGCAAATGTTACAAATGATAACTATCTGCAAATTACCGATAACGCAGGAGGAAGAGGACCTACTGGTTCAGCATGGGAACTCTATCCAGATGCCGGTATTTGGAAAATGAATACGAATGGAACTGAGAGCACGATTGCTAAACTTGAAGCCCCTACCTTTGTGACCTCTGTAGGTCTACCCGCTACCCTAACATCTGCTGCCGCATTAACCTGGACGCTCATGGATAATCAGGCTTCTGGACTTTCATTCGGTGCTACGGGTGCTGCCGATATTTTGAAGATAGGTACTCTCGATACGGGAGCGATTGTTACAGTAACGGGTAATCTTGCAATAACTGGTGATGGAACGTTCACTGGTGGAGATATTATCCTGGGTGCGAATACGACAACGGCTGGATCTGCTTTATTCTATGGAGGAACTTCTGGTTCGATTACCCTTAGTCCTGTAGCGGTAGCGGGAACCACTACCCTTACGATACCTGCTATAACTGGTCGTGTTCAGATTGCTTCGGCTGGTAGTATTATCACACCTTCGGCTACGGCTGCTCTTACCGTTGGTTTATCAAATTGCTACACCTGGACAGTTACCGATGATGAAGATTCAACCCTAACTTTCTCAGGTGCGGGGTCTGCCGGAGAGGAAGTGACAATCATCTTTACGACGGCAGGGACAGCAGATGAGATAATTACCTTCCATGCGACATTGGTATCCTCTACCGGAACCTTAACTCTCGGAACCACAGCAGGTAAGTTTTATACGATTCGCTTTATTAGTGACGGTTCTCATTGGTATGAGGTTTCAAGAACCGCTGTACAGACATAAGGAGTAAACATGAAACAATTCCTTTTAAGTATTTTACTTGTTCTCCTCTGGATATTGCCAATACAGGGAGAGAATAAATTTATAGGCAGTTCTGGAAAGGGTTATAGGATAGGATCGGTTGCCTCTGGTTCTGTGACTCAGGCCAACATGAGGATCAGTGCGGTTGATGGGACTGCCTTTACAGACTTCACTTCAGCAGGTAAACTTACACCCTACCTCAACCATCTTCTTGTGGTCAGAGATTCCGCTAAGAGGGTGATTCAGGGTTACATCAAGGCTGCGGGAGATCCTGCGGGGGAGACGCTGGGAACTGAACATACTCCAACAAATAATAGTTTTGAGACTAATACTGCTACTCCTCCGGCAAATTGGAATAATCAGACAAATATGGTTGGGACTGCTGTTGCAGATGTTACGGCACCCGCAGGGTCGAATGTTTGCGAAGTAGTATTTAATGGAACTGAATTAGCTAATACCTTTTTTAGTAGTTCTACAACACTCCCCACTACAAGACTACTTTTGAAAGCAACTTATTACGCCAAATCAATTAGTGGTAATACGTCGTTAAAAATTCAAACTATTGATGCACCATTTCAGGCAATAACTGGAAGTTGGGTACAATATACTAATTATTTTACATCGTACAGTTCAGCACGAAATGGAAGGGTAACATTTTCTGGTGCAGTTGCAGGAACTGCAAGGATTGATTTAATAACATTTAATGAGGTCCTCACCCCCTCCGCAACAGGCGTAACCATCACCTCCACAAAAGGCGGGGCAACGTTTAATTGGGAAGCGAAAGATGCAAGTTTTAATTATAACGATTCATCCAATTATACCTATACGATTTATTTAGTTCAATAGGTGGAATATGAAAAACCTTATCTTAGCCCTAATCTGCTTAACCTTCGTCTCATGCTCATCCTCTCGACCGCATACTAAAGCTGAGAAATATTGGTTGACTGCTATGATTGCCGGACAGGTTGCAGATGCAGCAACAACTCAATATGGTTTGCATCGAGGATTAAAAGAAGCCAATCCTCTTTACGGTAAAGACCCAAACATGAGTGTCGTGATTGGAGTAAAGGTTGTTTACGTAGGTCTGGCTTACGGATTGGGTCAGCTAATCCCAGAGGGTCGAAAAACCTTCTATATCATTGGTTGCATTCCTGGTTGGGGAGCAGCGGGATGGAATCTGTATCAGATAGAGAAAAGGAAATAAAGAGGAACTAGTACGATAACGGTATCACCATAAGGAGCTTTATGAGCGAAAGATATCCAATTATAATCCAGGTTGCAGCATTCTTTTTAATTATCAGCTTACTGGTGATGAACGTCTATGTGATTTATCGCCTGACGCTGACGGATAGGTTAGCAAGGTATGATGAATGGATTAAGAAGGTAGATACAAACGTGGGTCAGATAAACGCTATCATCAACAAGAACGTTGCTAACGGTAAACTTGAGAACCCTTTCGCTCAGCCGCAAGGAGGCAAGAAATGAAAAAGCTATTTTTAATCCTACTTCTTTTAGTTTTACTTCCAACCTTTGCCTGTGCTCTTGGACCTAAGATCGTCAAGCACAATCTATAATATGCAAAGGATGAGAATAGATGGCTGATTCGGTTTACCAGGATATCATTGATGCTGTTAATGTTAAATTGATAGCGATCCTTACAACGGGTGGATATGTGACCAACCTAGGAACAAATGTCAACTGGTGGAGGGATTTGGAAAACAAACCCTTTCAGGCTTCCGAACTCCCGGCGGCGAATTGCAAGGATTCAATCAGCGATGTTTCTTCGATGGCAATGAATGTGGATGGATATCAAATCACCATATTAATAGAGATTGTTTGTGCGACTATCGCCGTGGTGCGGTCTGCTATTGCGGATGTGATCATCGCTTTAAAGGCAGGCGGGACATGGGGAGGGTTGGCTTACAATACGGAAATCATGTCCAGTGAATGTGAAGTCGAACAGAAGGAAAATAAGTATTTTTCAACCACATTATCGGTTGAAATTTATTTTAACACGGTACAAGGAGACCCCTATACGAGCGCATAAAACAATAAACACATTTATTTGGAGCAAAGGAGGTAACAAAAAATGGGAATCAAACACGGGAAGGACGGAACGGTCAAATTAACAGATAATGTAGTGGCCTCGGTAATTAGCTGGACGGCCAACATTAATCTCGGGACTGCTGACGGTGCATCAATGGGAGACCAGTGGGATAACCCCATTGCAGGGAGAGGAAATTGGAATGGTTCGATCAATCTCCATCTCAATTTAGAGAATACCTACCAGAAAGCGATCCATGATGTTCTGGTCACGGCCTCTCCGACCGGAGCCCTGGCAACACTGAGGCTCTATGAGGATGCAACCCATTATTACTCTGGTTCGGTCCTGATTACGGGCGTCAATCCATCAGTCAGCAAGGATGATACCAATAAATTGAGCGTAAATTTCACAGGAGTAGGCGCACCATCCTACACCTAACAGGAGGTAATTAAAAATGGCAGTCTTACACGGGAAATTAGCCCGGTTGTATTGGTGGAATAAGACCGCAGGAACCTTATCGAGCGAGGCGACCACGGAAGTAACAACAACGGCGCAGGTCACCGACACGGCAAAACGGAGGCTCAATCCAAATGCTCCGCCTGTCTTTACCGATAGCGGCGGGAAGAACTGCATCGGGATCGACTACGTTAACGGGATCGGATATTTCAATGGAACGGTGGGTATCGTGACTGTCTCCGGAGAGTATGTCCTTCAGGCCAACCTTGCCGATGCCGGTTATATCATCGACTGGACGCTCAATACCAGTCTTGGAACGGCAGACGGGGCGAGCATGGGAGACCAGTGGGACAATCCCATCGCCGGGCGGGCATCTTGGAACGGATCGGCAAACCAACACTTTCAGGATTCTACCTTCACCGACATGATCAGCTACGAGACCTCTCCGGTCGAAGGGAGACTTTATCTCATCGAGTTTTATGTCTCTGCTCCGGCGGGTCTTGATCGATATGTCGGATGGGGTTATGTCACTGGAGCTAATCCGACGGCCTCTAAGGATGATACGGTAAAGCAATCGATTGCCATTACCGGATTTAGAAATATCGCCTATTTCACATCATAAGGCTTTATGAACGGGGAAAAGATTAAAAAATATGATACGGGGGAATTTGGCGATGAATGGGTCTATCGAAATGATGAACCACCGATAGAGAAGGTGTTTAATGTGGATTTTAAAGAAGGGATAGTAACCTGTGATGATTTTAGAGTTGAACTTGCTCCACAATCCCATAAGACAAAAATCTATATGAATGGGCAATTACTGGAGGGGTGCTTTAGATTAGAGATTGATTGTAATGTCAAATCTAATCAGGCGACCGAAGTCAGAATATCCGGGTATCCCAATAGACTAAAATTATCAGACAAGGAGGTTTTATGAAGGTTAATATGGAAGCCATTGGTCAGCCGTCATGGGTTGATTGGAGAGATGGGGCCCGGTTTTTGATCTCTCCAGCGCCGATCACGAAGATGAACGATATCCGCAAAAAGTCCTTTAAACGGAATCCCATCTTTGAGAATCGGGAGAAGTTTATGGACACCGAGTTTGACGCCAAGACTTATATCGTGGAAATAGCGACCCTGATCCTCGATTGGGAAAATTTGGTTGACCAACACGACAAGCCTATTCCCTGTTCGGCCCAGATGAAATTTACTCTCCTCAATTATGGCGTTTCATTCGATGAGGATGGGCAGCCGGACAAAAATTCAATGGCGGGGTTTGTCGTTGACGAGGCCCAAAAGCTCGCAACTTTTTATAACGAGCGGCTCAAAGAGGAGAAGGAGAATTTTTTATCTTCGGGCGGTGGATGATAGATGACGGGTGGAATTGCGAGACCTGCAAGGGGATCGAAACCACCGGAGGAACACCGCCTAACTGTCAGATCGCATGTCCCATGCCTCTTCTAATGGACGAGAATTTTGAAGCATGGGATATTTTTCAAAAGGTGGCTTCAGGGTTATTCGACGGATTCGGAGGGATCAATTTAATGAATCTAAAAATCATCCTTGACGAATATGGAATCAAGAGATTCTCCGAGCGACAGACCATCATGGACAAAATCATGGCATTGGCCGCAGAGATGAGAAAGAAAAAGGAATAATGGCTAAGCGAGTTGTCATAGAGCTTGAAGTTGATCCCGGAACCGGATTGGCGACGATCAAGAATTTTGGGAACACCTTTGATACCGAGATGAAGAAGGTCGAGCGATCAACGAAGTCTGCAGCTTCTTCATTGCAACTCCTGAAATTCGATGCCATTATCCGATTCGCTGAGAGAGCCTTTGGCTATACTCAGCAGATCTGGAATTTTGGTAAAGCGGTCACTTCAATGGCCTCCGATATTGAGAGGACAAGTAAAGTTCTCGGAATATCAACCGATGAATACCAAAAATGGACTTACGCTGCCAAGCAGGCAGATGCGCCCATCGAGGCTCTTCATGGTGGGATGAGGATACTTGCGAAGAACCTCGAGGATGCAGCAAGGGGGACAGGAGAGGCAAGAGAGTATCTTCAAGCCCTTGGAATTACAACAAGGAATCTACCCCAGGCCATTTTACAGATAGCCGACGCCTTTTCCAAGACCGAGGATGGAGCCGAGAAGATGGCATGGGCGGGCAAGTTGCTTGGTGAGCGGTATGGGATACAGCTTGTCCCGTTGCTCAACCAGGGTAAGGCAGGGATACAGGGATTGGGTGAGGAGGCGAAAAAGTTAGGCATTGTAGTCAGCGAAGATGTTATCAAAAAAGGGGCAGATGCAGAAAAGACATTTAAAGATATGGATGAAAAAATCAAGGCCCTCAAATTAACCCTTGCTCCCTTGGCTGGTGAATTTGCCAAGATGATTGATTCAATGGTAACGAATATCCAGAGACTAAACAGCTATATTTATGAGTTAGGAGAGAATTTTGAGGCTTGGCTTAAAAGAAGTATGGTGTCGAATTTTGGGATGAAACCGTCAACTGTTCCATTTATCGAACCTCCATCTGGATTTTACCCGCCGTTAACCAAAGGGAAAGGTGGTTTACCATCCATAGCGGGTAAAGGAGTAATCGCAAAGGCTGAAGATTGGGAGTCAATGGGTGCAGTTCATCTCGGTAAAGCCATAGTCGCCCACCGGATGAAGCCCGAATCCTGGTTAGATGCCCTTGAAGAATACCAGACCAATCTCAAAGGGGTGATTACCCTTGAAGAACAAAGAGACAGGCTCATTGAGGATCAGATCAAGCAGTTTAATGAAATTAATGCTTTAAATGAACAATGGATCGCCGATGAATGGGAGAAAGAGCAGGGGATTGATGCCGTCCTAAAGCGGATCAATGAGGTCACATTTGCAGAAGAAAGATTGGGAGAAGCCGCAGTCCTTCGCCACGAGTTTATTACCGAGGCATGGAAGAAGCAAAGGGATGCGTTAAAAGAACAGGTAACACTGGCCCAAACCCTTGAAACAGCCTTCACCGATGTCTTTGACGCTTTGGTATCCGGCACTTTAAAAGGCAAGGACGCCCTAAAGAGTTTTGCCCTGGCAATTATCAGGGATGCAATGAAGCCGATGATAAAGGACTTAGCGGGTGCATTTCAAGGTGTGTTAAAGGAGGTGAAAGATGGAATCTCTGCTTTTTTCCAATGGAGTTACCAACAAGTCTCATCTATGAGTAAAGGGTATTATGGGAATACAAGGGCTCCTTCTGCGATGGTAAATACTGGAGGGGTTGGGGGGACTGGAACAGGTGGAATGGTTGGATCTCTCCTCGGAAATATAGGGATTGCATATTCCGCTACACAGCTTTTCAATTCAATAACTGGTCAAAAGGAAAAAAAGGCAACAGATATTTCAAATTGGATAGGTAGAAAAAGTGTATATGGTTGGTCAACTGCCATTAATACTATTATCGGTTATGTGTATGATACCTTTTTTAATAAAGATGATGAAAAGAAAGAGAAAGAAAGGGCACTGCGACTTATACAGAGAATAAAAACTTATTATTCTATGCAGGCCCTTGGTTTTGAAATACCAATGACTGACAAAGGGAAATTCGATTATCCTGGCATTAAAGAACAAGGGGGATTGCTCGGAATACCAGCCAGTCACCTCGGAGGAAAGAAAAGAAAAGAACTTTGGGCAATAGCTGAAGAGCTTTATAAAACAGTCAGTGAGACTTTCGCCGATGCTATGAAGGCGGGGCTTGAGGTTGGTTCTTTCAAGACATTTGAAAGAAGTCTCAGGAATAGCATTTATGAAAATATTCTTGAGGGGATGGTGCAGGCATTCACCCGGACGGCAGAACTCCGTTATGTATTGACTCCTCTCTACCAATACATCTATGAATCTGTGGCAAACGCATTAACCAAGGGGTTTGATATCGGATTATTTAAGACTGGCATTGAAGAGAGGCTTGCTAAACTTACCCCTGTTCTGGCAGCAATGGAGCCTATATTTGGGGTCTTATCTGCGGCGACCAAGGATCTACGGGGGACGACAACCGGCGGCGGACGGGTTACCATTCCATCCTTTCAGCAAGGCGGCACAATGCCATGGACGGGGTTAGCTTGGGTCCATAAGGATGAAGAAATTAAAAAACCAGGAGAGGGATCAGGGGTTACGGTCAATATCAACAATCCGGTGATTTCAAACGAACAGAACATTAATGATTTGGTTCGGAAAATAGGACGTCTTATCGATTGGGAGAGACGGCGGTCCGTGGCCTATGGATAAAGGATATGACAGCGACATTTGGATATAAACTTTATAATACCGCTGAATTTGCACTCTCTACCGCGAATGGGATCAGGGTACAGGAGTATAGCGAGGATTTATCCTCAAAGGCTTATCCTATCCCAATCCCGAGACGACACGGATCAAGGATTGACGATACTCAAAAACTCAATCAACGGACTATCTCTTTGGGCGGAAAGATAGTTGGGGCAACCGAAGAGGGATATCGCACCAATGTAAACACCTTTCTAAAGAATATCAAATATGGCAAGCAGAAATTCTACAAATTTGACGACCGATATATTTGGACGAACAATGGGACTCTTTATACCCGGGATGGCCCGACCATGCTATGGGGGGATTTCACAGCCGAACTAATCTGTGTCGATCCATTCTGGTATGCTCTCTCTGAATCTAATAATATTTTTTCAACCGCAGCCACGACCTATAATTTCAGCGTGACCACCTATGGAAATACCACAACACCGGCCAGGATAAAGATTGCATCGGCATCTAATTTTACCAATCCGGTTATAACCAATTCAACCCTGGTACAAACGGCGACCTATACCGGGGCATCAACCGATTTGATTGAGAATACAACCAATTTTACCGTGACATCCGGCGGGTCAAATGCGCTATCCAATTTTACCGGAACATTCATCGAGCTCGCCCCGGGCCTCAACAATCTGGTCTTTACTCAGAATGCGGCTGTGAGCGTAACGATTACTGTTTACTGGACTGACCGATTCTATTAGGAGGTAAGATGAAAAGAGGAGATATCGTGAGATCCAAGCGGGTTCTTTCCATGCGGGAGACATTCGGTTTCCAATCGGCGGGAAGGATTGAGGGTTACATAGTGCAGACCAAGCCTTATCTTGTGATCGAGTATGATACCGGAACAGAACGAGGTCAGGTGGGGATCAGCCATGAGGCTATGGATCAGATTGAAATATTAAAAGAGGCAGAAAATGAATAAGAACTGGAATGAAATCTTTTGGAAAACCTTTGAATCCACCCTGGGAATCATAGGGAAAAGAATTAAGGGGGCCTCCGAACGTTCGGAGTTTATAGACCGGATCGCCGTCGCCATCGCAAAGGCAATATCGGATTCCTATCATTTTAAAACTTTATGGGTGATTGAGCGATTTGATGAGCAAGGGCGAGATCTCGGAAGGAGTTTGATCCATGGCAATCTGGCTCTTAATGAAGGACTAAATGCCATCAATACTTTAATCTGTGGAGGATCGGCAACGGCCTATACAAATGCCAACGCTCAAATAGGGGTGGGGGATTCAGATGCTGCAGAGGATGCTACTCAAACCGATCTACAGGCGGCAGTCAATAAAACATGGCTTGGAATGGATAGCGGTTATCCGATTTATGGAGTGGATCAAAAGATCATATTTAAAACGACCTTTGGACCAGATAACGCCAACTATGATTGGGAGGAATATAGCATTAGAAATGGGGCAGGGGCAGATAAGAATTTAAATAGAAAAATATCCTCAGAGGGAACAAAAACTGTTGGAAAAACATGGATTGTTACACCAACACTTACCGGAGCATAAGGAGATAAAGAGATGGCAAGTTATGTTAAATTTCAAGATTTCGTGGAACAACTTGGCAAGGGTGAACATCTTCTCCATGCGGCAGGGGATACCCTTATGGTTTATCTTACCAATAATACTCCCAATGTCGCTACCCATACTCTCAAAGCTAATTTGGCCGGTATTACCGAGCAGAATGGCTATGCCGCTGCCGATATCCAGAATGATTATACCGAAACGGCAGGGACAGGGACGTTGACAGGAGTGGATGTTGTTTGGACTGGCACTGGCGCAGGCTTCGGCCCGTTTCGGTATGTGGTTCTTTACAATAGCACGGCCACAAGCTTGACCAATCCACTGATAGCCTATTGGGATTATGGATCGTCAATCACGGTATTGTCTGGGGAGGCATTCACAGTGGATTTTGGAGCCTCCATTCTTACTATCGCATGAAAGGGCTGGGTAATGGGTTACGAGATATTATTAAATAATAAATTCAGGGAAGTCATAAAAGATGATCCATGTGATTACCTTGAAATTGAAATCGGGGATATAAAGCAGATTGATTTTTATCCCCAATGCAAATTAATGCGATGGGATAATGAGGTCAACCTATCCGTTCGCCTTGTGGATGACTCTGGGAAAGAAGCTAAGATTTCTGAGAAGGATGCCGTAGTCAAATGGGAAACATCAAAAGTAGACTCAAAATTTTATGAGCATTCAATCTCTGAGGAATATCCGGAAGGCGGATTGGAGTTTGAGGTTATCTTAAAAGAAAAACCTTCTTCAAATAAACTTCAGTTTTCCATCCAGACGAAGGGATTGGATTTTTTCTACCAGCCTCCCCTGACTCAAAAAGAGATAGATGAGGGACATGTAAGGCCGGAAAACGTGGTTGGTTCTTATGCTGTCTATCATTCAACAAAAAATGGAAATTATTCCCAGATAGGGGGCAAGAATTATCGAGCAGGTAAAGCCTTTCATATCTTTCGACCCAAAGTAACTGATGCAAATGGAAAATTTATTTGGGCTGAACTTTTTATAGATGTTAATAAGGAAATTCTTGAAATTTCTATTGATCAGAATTTCCTTGATTCTTCAATTTATCCATTAATAATCGATCCAACTTTTGGATATGGGGGAGAGGGCGGAACTGCTTGGGAAGCTGGTGCAGATATAGTGGTTGGCTCTCTTTTTACATCTCCTTCAAATATCTTAAAGGCCATTAATTTAATTATTTACTGCAAAGTAAGCAGCGGAACTGGAAGCATGAAAGGATTGTTGGTTTTACACAATACCTTAAATATATTAACAAATGGAATTGGTGATGCAATTGCAATGGATGCCGCAGCCGCTTGGAAGACCACTTCTTTTTCAACTTACCCAACATTATCCATTAATACGGGATATCTTTTAATGGGTATCAATAATAGTCCTTGGGGGACTTTTTATTATGATGCTGGAGATGTATATCAAGGGCATTATGATATCTCAAATAGTTATACTTCCCCTGTCGATTTAGGATCTATAAGCCATGAAGATAAAAAATTTTCAATTTATTGCACTTATTTAGCAGCTTATAGTTTTTCAATTGGTGCAGGTTCTTATACCATCGCAGGCCAGGATGTAGGGCTTTTAAAAGGAAGCAAAATAACTCTTGGAGCCGGTTCTTATTCCATTACTGGATTTGACGCTAATCTTTTTCTTGTCACATATGTTTCTTTCGATGAATTAATCACCTTTACCGATACCTTTTATTTTAGAAAATCGCTTTTAATTTATTCTTTACAATCCACCATTGTAACAACATATGATATTCATGGCCCTGTCACCAAAATCATTACCCTGGATTCAAAGATCAGTTAGGAGAAAAAGATGAAGGATGAAATCATTGAAATCAATAGCAAACCTGATCAAATCATTAATCTGGATAGCCGGATTGATAAAGCCCATCCGGTTAAACCTCTTTTTGAGGATGATGAAGGAGAGAGAAAATGCCATACACCGAAGATAGAGGAATAGATTTTAGAATCAATACGACAATAAATTTGGCGGGAGCCTCGGCTGTTATAGCAAAGATTAAACTCCCCAGTGCAGAGTCCACTACCTGGACTTGCGAAGTCTATGACGAGACAAACGGGATACTCCGCTATATCACATCGACTTCGGTGGACGAACTTGACCAGGCGGGAACGTGGCAAGTGCAAGCCAAGGTCACCTTCGCAAGCGGCGAAGTCTATCATGGAGCGGTTGCATCGTTTACCGTGACGGAGGTTCTTGTCCCGACAGAACCGCCCCCCTAAAGGAGAATAAAACATGCCAGCATCTTATCCTTCATCAGTAAAATCGTTTATCACCAAGGTCAATGGAGTTGATTGGCCAGATATGTCCCATATCAACGATCCACAGCTTGAGATCGTAGCCATTGAGACCGAACTCGGGACACTCCCGAAAGGATCAAATACCGATGTCAAAACCCGACTCAATGCTATCGAAGCCGGAACCAATGTCACCATCGGCGCCATATCTCAGATGTCCATGGCGATCGGAACCTCCGATATCAATACTCCCAATCCCGGTACAACCTATAGTGATATGGCCGATATGAGTGTGACGCTGACAACCATCGCCAACAGCAAGGTGTTGGTCCTTTTCAACGGCATCTTTGTCCCGTCGGCTCAAACGGCAGATTTGATGATTGAACTGCGGATTGATGATGTGACCCAGGTATGGCAGAGGAAAGAGCCGATCTCCGCCTTTGATTCAACAGCGGCGGTATGGTATTTCGATATCGGGGCTGTCCCTCTCCAATATTACAAGGCCAACCTTTCAGCCGCCGAGCATGTCTTTAAAATCCGTTGGAAGGTGGACGCCGGGACAGTCTACCAGTATGGGACAACGGCAAACCTCAAGGGGGGAGGCCCCCGTACTCTGACGGTTATTGAACTAAAGAGATGAGATGGACAAAACTAAATTTGCCTTTTATGGTGACTCATCCAAGAAATACGGAGACCCGAACAGGCTCTATGGTGGTCCCTTCGACTTCGACCACCGCATTGAACTCTGGAACGGTACAACTCTCTCTGAAATCCTAAATCCAATCCTTGAATCTTGCTCCTGGTCTTATGATCGCCTCGGCGGGTGCAGTGATGGTTCTGTGGTAATTAAGGCCGCCTGGACGGACTACGCCACCGTAACGACCTCATGGGTAATCAAGATCAGGGTGCGTTTTGAGGCAAGCGTAGCCTATGAAATAGTTTATTCCGGAGAGATCATCGTTAAGAGACGGATCATCGACGAAATCGAGCGAATTGAGTTTGCCCTGGCCGGCTATCAGGATCAGCTTGCAAAAACCGTGATCTATCGCCACCCGGTCACCGATGAACCTGCCGCCTATTCGTCCATGACCCCAAAAGAGATCCTTTTAGACCTCCTTGACTCTTACATCACGGTCTATACCGATGTCACCTACCGGGACGGAGATATTCAGAACCCTCCGATCAACATCGAAAATATTGTCTTTGACAGCTCGGCCCTCTCTGCCGTTCAACTCCTGGCGACCATCTCTGGAAATTACGAATGGGGGATTGATGGCAATGGTTATCTCCATTTCAAAGCCAAGTCTACGACCCGGGACTGGAATTTCTACCCTGGGGACTACCTGGAATATTCGGAGTTGGAGGAGGATCGAACTGATCTGGTCAACCGGCTTTATCTTACCGGAAATTATGGGCTTGACGAGATTTTAGAAGATGAGAATGATGCCACCACAACCGCTCAGGCTACGGCAGATTATAATTTCATCCTTGGAAAGATAACGACCTACAACGAACTGATGCAGACCTTCACCGGTATTTCAAGGATCAAAGACCTAACGCTTCAAATGAGTAAGGTGGGGTTCTCAAATCTTATATCCGATGGGAATATGGAAAAATCCGACACCGGGGATTGGCCCTATTATGGAAGCTGGGGGGTTAAGGAAAAGCTGACCGACACACCCTATGAGGGGTTGCAATACCTTCATGTCAATCCTCCGGGAACCAATTCCGGGGTTCATCAGATGCTGATCCTGACCGGAGGGAACACTTATAAATTCTCCTGTGCATTTAGGACAAAAAGTTCACTTTATAATGTCAAATTCCAAATTTACAATATCTCGGATGACATTGAAATATTGTATTATGCCGACAATCCGAAGAGCTGGAAGAATTATTCAACAACGTTTACCGTTGGTGGAAGCGGAAGCAAGATCATTTATTTCCGGGTATACGGCGCCAATTTTGACTTGGACGATGCCAGGTTAACCTCAGATACCGCCGACGATATCGATGTCTGGCTGGTCAATGCCGCTGCTCCCGCCGTTGCTTTAAAATCATTCACCATCCCCCACGGATTAATCCCGTCATATCCGCTTACGACTCCTATCAAAATCGGTGTAACCTATGATTTTCTGAACCCTGCAACGCTCTACGGGATCAGATTAAAACGCCAGGGATCACTGAATGATTTGGAATACTATTATCTCCTGGGGACTATCAATGAAAATTATCCGGACGGCAACCTAAAGTATTCATCCGATGCAGGCGTAACCTGGGTGAATTATGGGTCAACTTCGGACGCTTATTTTGTGATTGAATCCTCACAGAGCCAGGCCACCTATGGAGTCAGAAGCGAGCGGGGCAAAAATAACTCCCTTGGATCAATCGAGGACGCCAGGCTTTGGGCCAACTCCTATCTGGGCGGGAGGAACTACCCACGCAAAAGGGGAGTCCTTCGAATGACCTCCCGGATGCACTGGTTTGATCGGTATAAACCCCTGGGGTTGATCTCGGTTCGATCTTCATCTGGGACACAGATAGAATATTTGATAGACAAGATCCAGTATGGGCTCGGAGAGAATGGGCTGGATATTACCCTGGAGCTTGGCAGTAAAATACCAAAAATATCGGATTACCTGGCGTGGATCGAACATCAGTTGGAAGGACTTAGAGGATAAGGGAAGGAGAGGAAAATGGATCTTGAATCTTTAGGCAGTGGGGCTGGTGCAGGATTTTTTACCAGCATTCTTATTGCACTAGGATGGAACAGGAGAATCAACCGTCTTGAGGACAATAAACAAGACATAAAGGTTTGTGAGGAAAGATGGAAAACTATTACAGACATGAAAGACAATATTGAATATATACGTAAAAGAATTGATAGGATATGTAATAATAGGGATGGATGACGGGAAATAAAGATGGCCACAGCAGACACCAAAAACAACACCATAAACAAATTCATCCAGATCGAGAGTTGGGCCTACCGAGGGAGGCATATGGTTGATCGAAGCACCCCCGATTATGATAGAGCAGTGATGGCGGTTAAGAGAATAAGAAATGATCTGGTCGAACTCGAAGCCTTATTAAAGATGGAGGATTAAAATGATGACAGGAATAAGAATCAACGTCATTATTAAAATGCTTCGAGAATATGAAGGACACCGTAACTATCCCTATAAATGTACAGGGGGATATCTCTCTATCGGGGTAGGACGAAACCTTGATACCAAAGGACTATCGGATAAGGAAATCCTTTATTTATTAGAAAATGACATTGACGACTGCATTCATTCGGTAGCCACGAAATTCCCCTGGGCGAAGGAAGCCAAAGGGGAGATCCAGGAAGTCCTGGTTATGATGTGCTTCCAGATGGGGATAGGGGGTCTCTTGGAGTTTAAGAAGTTTTTAAAAGCATTAGAAGCAAAGGACTATGAAAAGGCAGCGAAGGAGGGGTTGGATAGTAAGTGGGCAACGAGCGACTCCCCCAAACGAGCACGGGAAATGATGGAGATTATAAGGAGTGGACAAGTTTAAATTTACCTCTCAGCCTAACCGCTGCAAGGGGTGTCCATTAGACCGCAAGGAGAATACTTACCGGGCCCTGAATCGCTGCGATCTGGTGGATGACCGGTATCTTATAAAATATACGCTAAACGACCTCGGGAAGCAGATCTGCCATGTGCAGTTGTGGGATGATTTTAGAGCATGAAAGGAGGAATGATGAAAAACTTTATACTTACTAGGCTGTTGAGATACATCGGGAAGAGGCTGGATGGCCATAAGACTAAGTTTGCCGGGGTTGGGTCAATCCTCTACGGAATACTTGGGATATTTGGCATTATGTTCCCTGATTTAAAGGTTGTGGATTTGAGTCTTGAGCAAGCCATTGGTATCCTGCTTGGTGGATTGGCTGTATTAGGTCTTGGTGGCAAGGTGGAGAAGATAAAGGATGTCCTTAAAGAAAACGGTAACGGATCAGGTCAATAAGAAATTGGAGAAGGGGATCTACTTCGAGAAGCGGTTTGTGGTGGACTGGTCTTCGTGGCTGGAGAAGTTGTTCAGGAAGATATTTAAAAAGGAGTAAATGATGTGTTGTCTTATCTTCCACAAATATGTCTCTGTTGTAGATATTGACCATACTGTCTGTGGGAAATGTTTTCGAACGCCTGATCGAATGAGTGCAGAACTGGCATTAAGGTATCCAAAAGGGTATTGTCCTCATTCCTTTAAGGTCTGTAAAAGATGTGGCAAGGCGGTAGGGTATGGTAGTCACGGAAAACTAACCCTTATCCCTACTAATTGTAAAGACCAAATTGAGAGCATGACGAAAGAACCATTCAAAAAGGAGGATTGACAATGAAAAGAAAGGCTCAATTTATCGTTCCAGTTTTACTCATTCTATTGCTGGCTGCCGGATGCGCAACAGGGACAAAAGGCAAGCTCGTTTCATCTTACGAGCTGGCGGGAATCAGTCTTAAAGCCGCTTACAATGTAGCCAAGCCTGCCTGCGAGGGAGGGGCCCTATTGCCGGACAGGTGCGCCCAGATCAAGGAGATTTACAACTATTCCCGGGCGGCCTATCTACTCGCCGGAGATGTCCTGATCATGGCCATAGAGACGGACGACGTGGTCAAAAGACAGGCATTCCTGGTCGAATATCAAATCTTGGTCAATTCATTTACAGCCAATACATCAACCCTAATTGACCTCCTGGTGCAATTAGGCATGATAAAAAAGTAAGGAGGAGACCACATGAACATTGCAACCGTAACATTGATCGTAAACGGAATCTTATCGCTCATGGCTGTCCTGCCTCAGATCATCGAATCCATTCAGGCTATGGACGCCCCAGACGAGGATAAAGAGGTTCTTATCGCAAGGATTAAGGCGGCCCAAGCATCGCTACCGGCCTGGGAATAGGGAATGGATATCAAAATAACCTGTGAAGGGGCAGGGCTGATTGATTTTTCAGCCCTCGAACCCTTTCAAAATAACTTGAAAAACCTCCACAAGACTGAGTTTGAAAAACTCAAACAGTCAATCATCAAACACGGGATCTCTGCTCCGTTCTTTCTCTGGGGCAACAAATGCCTTGACGGACACCAGCGGATTAGGGTAATCTCGGAAATGCTCAAGAACGGGTTCACTCTTAAGGATGGCCTGGTTCCATATGTCAAAATCGAAGCAGACACCAAAAAGGAAGCAAAGGAAAAGATTTTATTGTTCGCCTCATATTACGGGAAAATAACCAATGAATCACTTTACGAGTTTCTCAACATCGAGGATTTAAACTTTGGCGAGCTAAAGGACGAGCTGGACCTGCCGGAGATTGACCTTAAGGAGTTTGAATCCGGTTATGTCGGCAGAGAAGCTCCACAAAAGAAAGAATCTGAATGTCCTCAATGTCATTATAGGTGGTGAAAAAAATCATTCATTTTACCCCTATAATTTCAACCACCTACAAAAAAACAACCATTCCTTGTTTTACATACCAAAAATAATTTAAATTATTTTAATTATTTTTTATCTCATAATTACTAATAATATCAGAGAGTTGTCGAGATTATGGTTTATGGATAGAAAAATATCTCTTGACAATAGTAAAAAGATTATTTAAGATGTAGTCATGATGAACAAAATAAAAAATGGAGGGGGTAGGAGAGATGAGAGGTCAACGATGGGAGCCATGTTCCTGCGGACAAGAGCCAATTTGTAATTATTGCGAAAAATGTAAAAAACATTGCACATGCGGGAAACAACCAATACCACAAAAAATTGATACATCATGTCCAGAACCATATCGAAGGGGGATCGGTATGGGGTTCGGGACGACTGAGGACGGGGATGGATAAATGAACCAAAAATCTAAACTTGAACTCCGGGGACAGGTGAAAAAATACCTCTCTGTAGGTCTAACTGGTCAAGAGATTGCTCGCCTACTCGGAATGAGCAAGCAGGCGGTGCATTACTGGATTAAAGAGATAAGGAGGGAGGGGAAGAATGACAACCAGGGGAGCGAAGGAATATAAGCTTTTTAAAGAGAATAAGCCATTAACCAGAAAACAGGCGATACTCGCTCAATGTTATGAATGCAACGGTTATGAGGCAGAAGATTGCCTCGGAGCAGGTTGCCCCCTATACCAATACCACCCATGGCGGAAAATCTCGTTTATTCCGCCTTTAAATCGACGAAAAGCTAATCCTAAAAACATAGAAAAGATGCAACAGGGGTTGAAAAAGCATCTTTTGATGAAAAAACAGCAAACAACATAAATTTTCCCGGGGGTCTCATCCAACACCTTGTCTCTTGGAATACCCCTCCAAGCCATAATCCCGGCAAGGAGAGACCCTCGGGGAATTATAAAAGGAGACCATATGATCGAGAGAGCCTTCGTTTTAAGATCAGCGATTCCCGAGCTGGCCACCAACGGAAGGGTGGCCTCCTACCTAACCCTGGATTCCCGAGTCAACATGATTCTCCTCATAAAGGACTTTGACTGGGTTGACCGCAAAAAGTCCGAGTGCTGGCGCTGTCCTAAGTGTAAGCGTTTCATCCTACCAAGCGATAAATCCAAGATCAAGAATGATATTCGGTATCACGATCTCTGTAAATCCACCTTAAAAAAGGAGACCTCAAATGATGGAGCAGGCATTACAGCAGCCACTTGAATGGCAACAATGGTGCTGGGCTGCCTTTATGGTTTTTATAATTATCGGAGCCATGTTGGTGTTTTTAAAATGTTTTATCCCGCCCAAAAGGACAAAAGGAGGTTGAAATGAACCTATTCCAATGGCTATGGCTGGCGTTCCTTGTTCTGATCTTTATCATCTGCCTCTGGGTGATCTTCCGGTTCGCCTGCACCGCCTGGAGAGAGACAAAGGGGGATTGACATGAGGATATGGCTTATCAAATGGCTGATCAAGGTTTTATTGCAGGGGTATCACCTTAGAAAAAATCCCGTAAGGAGGAGGGTTATTAAAAATGAACCGATATACAGTATTGATAAAATGTAACGCCTGCGGCGGAAATATAGAGTTGGAATATGAGGGCGCATCCGAAAAAAAATTAAATATTTCAAAACCTTTACAATGCCCTAATTGTTTAGTAATAATTTTTTAGGACGAAGGAGAAAAGAACATGATGATCTTGATAAGGTTGATATTTAAAGTGCTTTACATCTTTCATTACTGGCGTCTGCGGTTGATCCTCTTTTTCTTAAAGAGATCTCTCAAAAAGAGAGGGACACCGGTATCAATGTCTAAAAATATCTATCCGTCAAATCAGATTGGATTGGCATAGGCCCCGATCCCCGGGCCTCGGAGGTCTCCTAAGAGGGGATTGGTAAAGTGGAGACCAGGGGATCAGAAAGGAGGCATTAAAATTGAGAGAGAAAAAGAAATTAATTGGAGATGGGTTAATTACAAACCTTATAATCAGTAATGAATCTGATTCATTAAAATCAGCAGAAGTTAGGATTGTTTCAAATGGCCCCTGGAATTTGGAGCATATTCGTTCTTTTTTTGAAAAGCCCGTAAAGGTAAGGTTATATTGCATATTAGAGGAATGACTATCCCATCAGAAAGGAGGCTCGCCGAGAAATATTTCAATAAAAAAGGGGATTTAACGGATACCCAAGAAGAAATTTTAGAAAGGATTTATGAGAAAAAATCCAGATAAAGGAGGGGAATGATGGAAAAAGACTTGCAGGTTCAAAACGAAATGGCGATGGCGGATGATTTTTTGATCCAGGTGGCGGAACAAGCCGAAAGACGAATTGATGCTGTTATTAAAATCAGAAAGGTGGCTCTTAAAGTAACCAACCCCCGGGACTGGACTGACCAGAATGGCAACCCATATTTACAAGCCTCCGGATCTGAGAAGGTAGCAAACCTCTTTAATATCTCCTGGAGAATTGATGAACCGACATACGAAGAAGATCCAGACGGACATTATACATATTCTTATAAGGGTCATTTTTCTCTGGGTTCCAGAACAACAGAGGCGGAGGGATCACGTTCATCGAGGGACAAGTTTTTTATTCAATATTCTTATGAAGAAAAGGAACGTACTGAAATCTCTATTTCCGATCGAAGTAACAAACGGGACGTGAAAATGGCAGCCTATACCAACCTTCTCGGCAACGGGATTACCCGTATCCTCGGCATAAGAAACCTAACCTGGGATGATCTCAAGGAGTTTGCCAATATCACCAAAGAGCAGGTCACAACCATTCAATATAGGAAAGGGGGAGATAAGCCTTCCGTCCGGATGCCTACAGAGAAGCCTCCTAACGGCGAACCCTCCAATGTTCCCATCCTCTCTGGTATGAAAATCGACAGCGTGAGCCAGGCAGCCGGAAAGAAGGATGGCCGGGATTATGTGAAATATACCGTCAATATCGGCGAGGTGAAATACACAACCTTCTCAAAGACAGTTGCCGAGACCGCCAAAAGAGCAACCTCATTTGAGGGAGTTACCGCCAATATTGAATATAAAGATACCAAGTTTGGTCCGGAGATCGTCTCCATAGCCCTCAATGAGCCTCCGGAGCCGGGGAGTGAAGGATGACCTGTCCCAATCCTCAATCGATAGTAGAGAATGGCTGTATGCAAGCTAACTGTCGGCATAATGTTTTTTGGGTAAAGCTCGGCCTGAATAAAAGGGCGGGCTCCAACAGGGTTAGCCGACAGTTCCACAACTGTATGTGTTTGTTCGATAAGGATCTGACCTTGGATAAGATCGGCGCCATGTGGGGACTAAGCCGGGAGAGAGTCAGGCAGATCGAACGGAACGCAACGATAAAACTGCTATCACACGGGATTGACAAAGACATTTTAGAGGCAATGGATATCGACCACCAGGGGGTAAAGAGAAAATTAATCGAACTGAAGGGGAAGAGGATGAAGGGGGAGAGAAAGTGATAAAAAATTGGGCGGGTGATAACGATTGAAAAAGTAAGGGGTTTGGCAACTCTTGAAAAAGTAGATCATGCCATATCACCCGCCCATTACATCCTAATGGGCTGTATTTACCGGAAAGGAGAAGGAAGGGGGAGAGAAGATGAGCCGAAAGAAGAATAAATTGTTAGCCCGCTCTTTAGTAATCCTAAAAGACATGTATAGTGAGGGTACATGTCGATATGATTTTTACGGGAATTGTCTGACCCATAATTGGATGAATAAAGAAAATCATTGTCCTCATGTGCGAGCAAGGTCATTGTTTGAAGAAATTAAACTAGGGGCCGACAGCTCCAAGGATATATTATATGACCCTAATTCTTGACGAGAATCATCAGTATCATTTAGACGATAGGCCCATTGACGGTTTGACCTCTACCCTCACCGAGGCGGGGTTGATTAGAAATTCCGATCCGAAATATATGGAAAGAGGAAGCGCAATCCATAAGATAACCGAACTTTGGGATTTAGGCATTATGGAAAAATATGAAATTGATCCCACAGGATTACCCTATTTAGAATCCTGGAAGCAGTTTAGGGCGGACCAGAATTATAGACCAACCCATATCGAATACCAGATCCACCATCCTCAGCTCATGGTTGGGACAACGATCGACCGTATACCTCTCTTAGATATCAAGTCGGGCAGTCCAGTACCTTGGCATATACTCCAAATAGCTTTTCAAAATGAATGTCTGAAACCACACTTCATACATGATCCATTTTGGAACCCCATGGATGTCTATCTGGACCCCGATGGCGGGTCTCCCAAGGTTAAAGTCTATACACAGGCGGAGTTGAGAGAGGCGTTTAAAGCATATTGTTCGATGCTACATTTTATTAGATGGAAAAGAGAGAAGGGGATTAAATGAAACCATCTGGCTTACGGTGTCTGGGGCCGTTGAGCCGCAGTTGGAGTCGCACTTCCAGTGATGATTCCAATGTTGAGCGGCAGGCTGAGAAGGGAACACCTGTATATTACCCTGTAGCGGGTATTTTACAGGAAGGGCCAGACAGTAACAAGGTGGAGACCGTCTGCCAGATAATTAGAGAAAGGAGGAGAAATGGAAGCTCAAATAGTCAGTCCAGAAGTCATTCAATCAACCGAGAAAGCTCTTACAGTCATTGATATGGCTCAGAAGGTCAATATCGCAACGGTCAGTGATTATCAGTTTGCACAGACCCTTATGAAAGATATCAAAGACCGGATCAAGACCCTGGAGGAGACCAGGATGAACCAAACAAGGCCCTTGGATGAATCAAAATCAAGGATCATGGATTTCTTTAGGGGTCCTCTCCAAAAGCTGACCGATGCCAAAGCCCACCTAAACACCATTATGGTCAAATGGACCGAGGATCAGGAGACCAAGCGCCGGGAAGAGGAGAAGCGGTTACAGGCGGAAGCTCGAAAAAGAGCCGAGGAAGAAGCACTCCGTCAGGCCCTTGAAGCCGAGGCTCTTGGAGAAAAGGAGGAAGCGGAAGCCATACTCTCCGAGCCGGTCTATGTCCCGCCGATCAAGGTGGTGTCGGAGATACCGAAGTCAAAGGAATCCCATATTAGAGAGACATGGTCTGCTGAGGTAATGGACCTAAAAGCCTTAGTTGCAGCCATAGCTGCGGGCAAAGCGCCGCTTCAGGCAGTTATGGCTGATATGACATTCTTGAATGGTCAAGCAAGGTCCTATAAGGAGGCGTTGAATATGCCGGGTGTGAGAAGTGTGTCTAAGAAAACACAGATCTAAGGAGGTCTAAAGATGGAAAAAGAAGTCACCTATACGTCATTGCGGGATGATATAAAAATCTTTTTAAGCCATGTGGGGGTTCAACGGGGCCTTGAGAGTTTGCTAAGCATGCTCTATTGCGCAGCAGTTGATGCCCGGGTTGAAGAGGTAAGCCGGAATGAAAAAACCATATAGGAGCCTCCCTCATCCAACAAAAGCGGCCAGTCAACCGCATGGGTCAAGGTAGAAGGTGAGGGGGGGTCCCAGTAAAGTAACAGGGTCGGTGGCGAAAGCCAGGTTGGGGGAACAGTGGTAGGATGTGAGGGAACGCATATCAAGGAGCAGCGTGGGGAATCCTGCCCGACCCTGTTTGAAGGAGGGATAATGTCAGCTAACCATCTTATTTTGTTTGGGAGTTTGTGTATGATAGCAAGCATCATGGGGATTCCTACCGGGATAACCTACATTTGGCCTGATTATACAATATCAATGCCGTGGAGAATAGGCATATCCGTGGTGACGGTTGCTCTGTATAACCTTTTTTGGGCATTAAAGTATAAGATAATATAACATAGAGTTGAGCGGCGGAGGACTTATGACCGAGAAAATCAGCGGACTATCAAACGTCCGCATAATCACAGGTTGGGTAATATCCTGTCACAACGAGTGGTGTTCTGGCATAGAAAACTACAAATATATTGATGGGTCAAAACCACCGGATGAACCCATAAACTGTCCAACTTGCGGGTGGCCCGCTATTAGGGGATCGGGGATACGAGCTTTAAAGGAAGCCATCTAACGTAGAGATAAGCCGTGGCTGTAAGCCATCGGCTTGATTGCCTTGTTAGGCGAAAAGAGAAGATCATGAAACATTGGAGAGCAATAATTAAAGGTGTTTGCATAGGAATATTTATAAGTACAGTAATGGGATTACAAATAGACGATTATCGTTGCTGGATTACTGTAGTTACATTCAATATAATGGTTAACATTTAATCCGCCTAACGCCAAGGTCAGCGGCGCTCCTGGGCGTCCGCTGGAGTGAATTGTTATCTTGTTATTGGAGGGGATATGTCGAAATCTGAAGAACTTGCAAGAGAATTTGAGGCCCTTATTTGTGAAGTGCAAACACTTGCTATCGAAATTGATGCTATGAAAGTGGCAAATAGGGAAAGGGAAATCCAGTACGAAGCCCCCATGTATCATGAGGCGGACTTCCGAGGGGCGGCGGATACCATGAGACAATTCGCCGTGAAGTTTAGATCTCTCGGAAGATAACAGTGCAATAAGCGGGAATATCTAACAGGGTCGGTGGCGAAAGCTGTGAATGTAAGTCGGGGCTTAATTCACCTCGTTAGATTGAGCTTGCACAGGTGGCTAACTTATAGGACTACCTGCCCGACCCTGTTTTAGAGAGGAGGGTTTTATGTCTTATACAGACAAACATACATCAAACAATTTTTATGACCCTACTTGGGTTTATATATTAACCATTAGAGAACAGCATCAAATGCTTGAAAAACAATCTGAGACTTTAGCTAAATTTTATCCGCATAACGTAGAGTTAAGGGGTGACAACGAAGAAAGGATAACATGAAAATTGAAACTGGCGTAATGGTGATGAAGAATGGTAAAGCATGGGGAATTGAGTATGAAGATGGACAAAGCACTTCTTACGGGTGGATTGAGCCAGAAGACGCTCCAATACACGATCCCAAACACTGTAAAAGGCCAACCGATGTTACTTATGAAGATAGTTATCTTACTGACGAACTGAAAAAGGGTAAGTTGGTTGCCGTAGAAAGAATAACTACAGTTAAAATTATTGACGCCTAACGTAGAGGTCAGCGGCGTGTTGAACGTCCGCTGGAGTGAACTTGTTATCTTCGCAATGGAGGGATGAATGGCAAACCCTAAATATCAACACATCGGAAGCATAGATCACCGCCTGACCGAAGAATGTGCCGAATTAATAAAAGCGATATGTAAGGCAGAGCGATTTGGATATGATAATTTTCATCCTGAACGTCCCGAGGGATCAAATAGCGATGCTATTTTAAGAGAGATCAACGATGTACGAAGGCTTCTCGATGAGATGGAGATTTTCTTGGAAAGAGCAGTTAAAATTACTGGGCAATAAGCGGAAATATAATAGGGAAGGAGGATGGAAACATGGATGAAGATGAAGAAACCACATTAAAGTGGGAAAAGTTCTTTAAGCAGTATAAGGATTGTATTATATATGGTCACGAAGACATGGTGCATTTCACCGTGGAAGAATTCTATCAAGCCATAAAAGATCGCATGTATGATGACGCTCGATAGCAGGTAATAATCATGCCCGATCCTGCTTGAGAGGAGGAACTACGGAAAACCTATTCGATGTACCACCCAAAACGGAACATGCTGCCTGGTTTGCTGGATATGATTGTGGGGAGAAAGGGGCCAATAAAGAGAATTGTCATTTTTCCTTTTTCACCACCCCCAACTTAACCAAGGCATGGGAGAGGGGTAAAAAAGCTGCAACCAGGGATATTGTGTGGTATATCAAGGACATCTGATTGAGTAAAATCCGATCCTGTTTGAAAGGAGATGAATGAGTATGGATGGACTATTAATGGTGGCCAGATGGTTACATAAATGGAACATTGTCGTTGTTCCTATGGCACAATGGAAAGCAATGAACAAAGAGATGGAAATATATAAAGCAACCATTTCCTCTAATTTTATCCCTATCACATCTACCTCCACCCAGAAATTTCAAGAGGATACTCCACCGGGAAAGGATGACAAATTACCATCCTGCCCACATTGCGGAGAGGATGAATTTGAGGACTATCTATGGCCTCCCCCTGGGGATTACTCGGTTAGGTGCAAATATTGTGGAGCCCTCGGCCCTCCATGCTCCACCTGGAAGCAGGCAAGGGAAGCGTGGTGTGAGAGAAAGGTTTGCGGGAGCCTAAAACCATTTGGCGGGTAAACCGGATATGAATTGTTTACATTGCGGTGATTGTTGTTTAAGGATGTCTCCACTTTCCAACGGTCCATGCCCGTGGATAATAGAAAAGCAGGGATTTTACTTTTGTTCCAAATACACGAGCAGGCCAGATCAATGTAGAAACCATCAGTTTCCATTTCGACATTGCCCGATTGGTATTGAAATATTAGGTTTGAACGATCCCATGGCCATATCACTAAGAATTGATGAAGGTTGGACATTTTCTAAATCCTTATAACCGAATGAATTGAGCGGGAGTCCTGGGAAATCTACTCATAGGCAACCAGGAACCCCTACAAGGGAGGCAACCATGACTGATGACAAACAACCCTTCACCTGTCCTGTTTGTTGTGGCCACGGAACAGTTCAGAAACCAGCAGGGGATCAACAAACCTGGTCATCTGGACATACTGGTTGGTACGCCTGCCCTGCTTGCACGGGGGAGGGGATAATTTGGAGTGAGGAGGAGAGATGATGCACCTATTCACCGAGACCTATATCACCATGATGAAGGACTCCCCGATTCAGGATGAGTGGATACCAACAAGAGGCCATTATTATTACAGTCCCTTCGAAGCTGAAACCCTGTTTTGTATTGAATATAATTACCCTTACCGTGGAGAAGGGGATTTCTGGCTCCCCCTCGACCATGACTGGTGGGAGAGGATTGAGGGAGAATGGAAGCCTGGGATTGAATTTTTATTTTATAGACCAATCTTGGCAGATAAGGTTGTATATGGATTGCAGGTTGAAACTTTTGAACGCCAGCAGGTTCTTTATTTAGCCCCATCCATCCTTGACCTACTCGCCCTCTATGTCCATAAAAAGAAATGGGGATTAATATGGGATGAAGAGAAAGGCTGGGAATGAAAAATCACTTGACAAAATATGGGCAGTTAGTATATGATGAATGTGGGCGGTGTTAGATGGACAGTAATAAAACTAAAATTAGCCGATTGAAGACCTCCTCACGGAAGCACCGCCAATGCTGTCCAAACCGTGCAGGGGGTTTTTTTTCGGCTATTATTTTTTAGGGGGATTATGAGCCGATATCGTAAAATTGATTCTCGGATCTGGGGAGACGAAAAATTTAGAACATTATCTAAGCCAAAACCTAATGCTCAAAGTTTATGGCTTTATCTTTTAACGGGGCCCCATACAAATGGTTGTCCGGGTTTATTTAATGTCGGTCCAATGTCGGTATCTGAATCCCTCGGATGGTCTTTGAAAGCCTTTCATAAAGCCTTTCAGGAAGTCTTTGATAAAGGTATGGTGAAAGCCGATTTTGAAGCCAGGGTAATCCTTATCCCAAATGCCATAAAATATGATCCTCCAGAAAACCCAAATGTTCTAAAAAAATGGGCAAAAGATTATGATGAGATACCAGAGTGCGAGTTAAAAACCGAATATTATGAGATACTTAAAGCCTTTATCAAAGGCTTTAATGAAGCCTTTATGGAAGTCTTTGATAAAGACTTTGCCAAATCCATTACCATTACCAGAACCATTACCAATACCATTACCAATACCATTACCAAACCTTTACCTAAGTCTTTCAGTGATGGGTTCGATGATTTTTGGATTTCATATCCCAAGAAAATAGGAAAACAAAAAACATTGGAAATCTGGATAAAAATAAAACCTGACCAATCTCTCCTTAAAAAGATGCTTGAAAAAATAGAATTATTCAAACAGACCGATCAATGGAAAAAAGATAGAGGTCAATTTATACCTCACCCGGCGACTTGGTTGAATCAAGAGAGATGGGAGGATGAGATTGACGTAAAGCAGTCCGACAAAGACGAATATGAAAACGTAACTGGAATAGGAGGTAAATATGGACACACAAATTGAACAAGATCTTATTGGCTCTCTTATGATGAAACCTGAATCATTTCAAGAGATATCTGAACTATTGACTGAGAAAGACTTTAGGGATGATCTCTACCGTCATGCGTTTGCCTCCATTAAGAGACTACTTGCAAGTAACTCCGAAATTGATCTAAACGCCGTATATTTAGAAATGGGGCGTCCATCCGGAATAGGATTTAATAAACTAATCGAGGCAACAAAGGATTCATTTCTTTCACCGCTATATTATGCTAATATCCTTAAAAAACGCAATCTTGAAGATGACATAAAAAAGGCAGCCAATGAGAGGGAGTTTGACAAACTAAAGGAGAGGATAAAAGAGATTGAGGTATTAGGTAAGCCATCAAGCCTCTTTGATATTCAGAATATGATTGATTCTCAGGAGAATTATAGCGAATATTACCAGGTTGGGTTTCCGGATTTAGATTATTATCTACGGTTTAGGCCGTCGGACCTGATGGTGATAGCTGGGAAACCAAGTTCTGGGAAGTCGGCATTTGGTTTGACTATTCTCGGGAACATGGCCCGCCAGTTTCCGGTAGGTCTTATTAGTTTTGAGATGAGTTTGCCTTCCATTGGTAAGAGGTTGGCTCAGATGTATTCGATGGATTATCTCAGCTCGATCAATAAGAATTTTATAGCGACCAGTCCGGCGGCATTTACCATCCAGGAAGTCAGAAAAACGATGAGAAAGATCGTTGGAGAGATGGGAGCCAAAGTGATCCTGATCGATTACCTCCAGATTATGCAGGACAACCGGCGCCATGAGTCAAGGAGATTGGAGATCACGTCTATTATCAGGGGTTTAAAAGAACTCGGGAAAGAATTTAATGTGGCAATGGCTGTGATATCATCACTTACCAGGCAGGCCGATAAGTCGGAGACGGCTAGGCCCAATATGGGGATGCTCCGTGAATCTGGTGATATCGAATATTGTGCTGATATTATTCTATTTATTCATCCACTTAAAGATAACGATACGGAGCTTATACTGGATAAAAACAGGAATGGAAAGGCCAAAAAAACTATAGACCTTGTTTGGTTAGAAAACAAGGTAAAATTCGGATCACCAGAAAAAAGACGATTTGATGAGAGATAGCCGATGCCTATAATAATACCTGGGAAACCGATCGCAAAGAAAAGACCCAGGTTTGCTCGAAGGGGTAAGTTTGTTGTGACCTATAACTCCCAGGAGACAGAGGAGGGCCGCTTCTTCTTGGAGGCCAGAGCCCAATGGCAGGAGCCTATTTTTGATGGGGGGGTAGAGATTGAGGTTGTTTATGAGATGCCAATACCAAAGGGAACCTCGCGGAAAAAGGTTGAAAAAATGTTAAGTGGCGAGATCAGGCATCTTAAAAAACCAGATACAGATAACCTGATAAAGTTTACAAAGGATTGTTTGACAAATATCGTCTGGAAAAGCGATGCTCAGGTTTGGAAGGAGACCGTCGAGAAAAGGTTTTCGTTGGAGCCTAAAACTATAATTTTTATAAAGAAAGACGAGGAGAAAGAATGAAAAATATCGGATTAAAAATTAAGGGATTGCCGGAAGTTAAACACTTATTTGATGCCAAGACCTATAAGCGCATGATCAACGATGCTTTGGAGGAGACGGCAAAGAAGGCAAAGGTTGAATTGCAAGAGGAGATGACAAGGGTCTTTGATAGGCCAACTCGATGGACCCTTACCAGGCCTTATTTTATCCGGCATTTTAACAACCTGAGTATTGAATGGAAGCTGCGAGATTTGAAGGCAGATGAATATCTATGGCCTCATATCGAAGGAGGAAGCAGAGAACAGAAGGGATCGGAGAAATATTTGCAGAAAATAGCTGGCGTAGGTCATAAAGTTTATTGGGTTCCAGGCGCAGGGGTAAAGCTCAATAAATACGGGAATGTCTCTGGGGGTCAGATCACTCAAATCCTCTCGGTATTAAAGGCACTCCCAGAGGTAGGATACCTGGGGAATATCACAGAGAGATCAAAAAGAAGGGCAGAGCATAGGGTAAAAAAGCCAAAGCCTCCAAGGGAGTTCTTTATCGCAAAGGGTCATTCACGCCTACATCCGGGGGTATGGGAGAAGGTAAAACATGGGAGGATCAGGCCCATATTGCTTTTTATCAAAGATCCACAATATTCGGAAAGACTGGATTTCTACGGGACTATAGCCAATTCGTTTAAAAAACACCTACAAGGCAGGCTTAATATACAGGTAGAGGAGCTAAATAGATAATAATATTGGGAGAACATGAATGAAATCATGTAGTAAATGTGGAATAGAAAAATCTCTTGAGGAATTTCCATTTGATACGAATTTCTCTGTAAAAAAATATCCAAACAAAGACAAGAAGAAGTCTGAATGTTTGGAATGCTGTAAAATTAGACATTTGGGCTATAGGATTAAAAAAGGCCAAAAATACAATAGCCATAAAAAATATCTTAATGATAAGAGTAAAAAGAGACTTAAAGAAGCGATTCAAAGAACCGAGAAAGAATGTAATAAATGTCATCAAGTTAAATTATTAAGTAGTTTTCCGGAACTCCCAACTTTCAATAAAACCGGAAAAAGGAATGCCAGTTATTCATTTGATGGTAGAGGAGGAACATGCAAGGAATGTATCGGTTTATATAATAAATCAAGGAGGCCACCACCAAAGATTAGGCTTACCCAAGAAGAAATAAAGCAGAAAAATAGAGAAAGGGCAAGATTGAGATATGCTAATGATCTTGAACATAGAGAGAAACGTAAACAAGAAGCTCGCCTATCCCATCAATTAGATAGAAGTAAAATGTTAGCAAGAAAACATAAAAGAGAAGCAATTATAATTAACCAACATGATGGAACCGTTGATTCAAAAACAATAAACACCCTCTTAAGAGAACGGAAATCATGTATTTATTGTGGACAAAATTATAATGGGAATAAACCAGAAATTGATCATATTGATCCGCTCTCCAAAGGGGGATTACATAGTAAAAACAACCTTACTTCTTGTTGTTATAATTGTAATAGAACTAAGGCTAATAAGTCATTTGTTGAGTGGTTAGAATTTATAAAAAATGAGAGAAAAGAAATAGTCAAGAAATTCTATTTTAGGAGATTACATAGATATCCAGAACAGTCTTTTCTAAAATTAAAATATAATTCATAGTGGAAAATAAAAGGGATGGGGGAATGAGATCTTCTTTTGAGGACGAAAACAAGAAAACAACAATGATTTTAATTGGTTGCGGGTCCTCCGACGAAGGGTTGAAATTATAGTAATTAAAAC
>Ga0180732_1000430_pt1 | contig 37149 bp, 28 predicted proteins | sample KR11_01MetaG_FD_148674 | JGI IMG/M metagenome (GOLD analysis project Ga0180732, IMG submission 148674) | Groundwater microbial communities from the Olkiluoto Island deep subsurface site, Finland - KR11_0.1 MetaG | ecosystem: Environmental > Aquatic > Deep subsurface > Groundwater | place...
CGGCTAATTTCTAGAAAAGCATTGATTTCATTGCACTATTTCTAATGAATGCCATTAGAAATTTTTCAAAAAAGTGAGCGCTCATTGTGCAGCAAAAATCCGGAAAAGTTCTAATGGACAATCTCGGTTAAAGTCAACTTTCTCGACAAGCTTCGTCTTGAAGCCAAGTTCGATGATTTCACGGTGGTGGCTGACCAGCCAATCCGCTACAAGGGCGATGGTTCGGCACCAGGCCCGTTCGATTACTTTCTGGCCTCCTCCGCCTTGTGCGCGGCTTACTTCGTGAAGTTGTACTGCGACACCCGCCATATTCCTACCGAGAATATCCGGCTGTCGCAGAACAACATTGTTGACCCGGAAAACCGCTATCAGCAGATTTTCAAGATTCAGGTTGAGTTGCCGGCGGATATTTCTGCCAAAGACCGCCAGGGCATTTTGCGTTCCATCGACCGTTGCACGGTCAAAAAAGTGGTGCAAGCCGGGCCCGAGTTTGTGATTGAAGAGGTCGAGAATCTAGATGCCGATGCGCAGGCCTTGCTGACGTTGAATCCGGGTTCAGAAGCAAGCACCTATATCGCCGGCAAGGATCTGCCACTTGAGCAAACCATCACCAATATGTCGGGGATTTTGGCGGACTTGGGCATCAAGATTGAAATCGCGTCGTGGCGCAATCTGGTGCCCAACGTGTGGTCACTGCATATCCGCGATGCGCACTCGCCGATGTGTTTTACCAATGGCAAGGGATCGACCAAGGAAAGCGCGTTGGCGTCGGCGTTGGGCGAATATATCGAGCGGCTCAATAACAACCACTTCTACGCGGGTGCGTTCTGGGGCGAAGATATCGCCAACGCAGCGTTCGTGCATTACCCGAACGAGCGCTGGTTCAAGCCTGGCCGTAAAGACGCGCTGCCGACTGAAATTCTGGATGCGTACTGCCGGCAAATTTACAACCCCGATGGCGAACTACGTGGCTCGCATCTGGTCGACACTAACTCCGGCAATGTGCAGCGCGGTATTTGTTCGCTCCCCTTTGTGCGGCAGTCGGACGGCGCGGTGGTGTATTTTCCATCCAACCTGATCGAAAACCTGTTTGTGAGCAATGGCATGAGTGCCGGCAATACGCTGGCTGAAGCGCAGGTGCAATGTTTGTCAGAAATTTTTGAACGGGCGGTCAAGCGCGAAATTCTTGAAGGTGAAATCGCATTGCCTGATGTGCCGCACGAAGTGCTGGCGAAATATCCCGGCATTCTGGCCGGCATTAAAGGGTTGGAAGAGCAAGGCTTTCCGGTGCTGGTGAAAGACGCGTCGCTGGGTGGGGTGTACCCGGTGATGTGCGTCACCTTGATGAACCCGCGCACCGGCGGTGTGTTTGCGTCATTCGGAGCGCATCCAAGACTGGAGGTGGCGCTGGAACGTAGTCTGACGGAATTGATGCAGGGTCGCAGTCTTGAAGGCCTCAACGACCTACCTCAGCCCACCTTCAACAGCAACGCCGTGACGGAGCCGAATAACTTTGTTGAACACTTTATCGACTCCAGCGGCGTGGTGTCGTGGCGCTTTTTCAGCGCCAAAGCGGATTTCAATTTTGTTGAGTGGGACTTTTCTGGCAAAGGTGAAAACTCCAATGCCATTGAGGCCGCGACCTTGTTCGGAATTCTCGAAGACCTGGGCAAAGAGGCGTACATGGCGGTGTATGACCAGCTGGGCGCCACGGCCTGCCGCATCTTGGTGCCGGGCTATTCGGAGGTCTATCCGGTAGAAGATTTGATCTGGGACAACACAAACAAAGCACTGTTGTTCCGCGCTGATATCTTGAACTTGCATCGCCTGGACGATGCGAGCCTGGAAGCACTGCTTGAGCGTTTGGACAGCAATGAGCTGGACGACTACTCCGACATAGCCACATTGATCGGCGTCGAATTTGACGAGAACACGGCTTGGGGCCAGCTGACCGTTCTGGAGTTGAAGCTGCTGATTCATCTCGCCTTGCAGCAATTCGAGGCGGCGCACGAGCAAGTGGGTGCCTTCCTGCAGTACAACGACAACACGGTCGAGCGCAGATTGTTTTACCAGGCCTTGAATGTGGTGCTGGAGGTGTTGCTGGCCGATGACCTGGAACTGGGTGATTACGTGGTCAATTTCCGCCGGATGTTTGGCAACCCACGGATGGACGCGGTGATCGGGTCGGTGGACGGCAGCGTGCGCTTCTTCGGCTTAACGCCGACGAGTATGAAACTGGAGAAGCTCGACAGGCACCAGCGCCTGATCGACAGCTACAACAAATTGCACACGGCACGGGCCAATGTGGCGGCTATGTCCAGTTAGGGTTGCGTGTAATGCCGGCACTTGATGAGGTTCATGCCGAAATTGCGGGGTGGTTCAAACTCGGGTAACTCAGACGTCAGAATTGGTCTTTCAAAAAGTTCAAGATTGGGTGGCTAATTGGTGAATTGACGCAGGCGTGTTTGCCTCCATTGGATCTAGCCCGCAGAGGCTACGGTAGTCCAAGTCTGCAGTGTGAAGTATTGTTGACCTACAAAGGCAGGTCTGAACGGCCGGGAATCACAAAAAAAGCGGCCTCAGCCGCTTTTTTCAAGATTCCTGCAAGGCTTATTCGATCTTGGCCTTGGCGCGCAGATCTTCCTGGTACTTGGTCATTTTTTGTTGCTGCAGTTGTTGTCCAATCTGTGGCTTGACATCGTCAAACTTGGGCAACTGGGCATCACGCACATCGTCAAGCCGGATGATGTGGTAGCCAAACTGTGACTTCACAGGCGTGTCGGTGGTCTGACCCTTGCTCAGCTTGGTCAGGGCTTGCGAGAACTCGGGCACGTAGTTGCTGGGGTTAGCCCAGTCCAGGTCACCGCCGTTGGCGCCAGAGCCAGGGTCCTTGCTGGACTTCTTGGCGATGACGTCAAATTTCCCCCCTTTTTTCAGCTGGGCAATGATGGCTTTGGCCTCGTCCTCTTTTTCAACCAGGATGTGACGCGCGCGGTATTCCTTGCCACTGTTGGCCGCGGCAAACTTGTCGTATTCGGCCTGGATGTCGGCATCGGTCACTGGGCTGGTTTTCTGGTAGTTGGCAAACAGCTCGCGGATCAGCAGCGTCTGGCGCGCCAGTTCCATCTGGTTTTGAAAGTCTTCGGTGGTGTCAAGGCCTTGCTTCTTGGCTTCTTGCATGAAAATTTCGCGTGCGATGACTTCTTCTTTCAGTTGCGCTTGAATCTCGGGCGTCATCGGGCGCCCGGAGCGGGCCACCTGTTGGGCCAGCGCATCGACACGCGCTAAGGGCACGGCTTTGCCATTGACGATAGCCACGTTTTGCGCCATTACCGTCGGTGCCAGGGTGCTTAACAGTGCGGCAGCGGCAATGACGGACAGAAATTTCATTTTCATTCAGGATCCCTGGTTAACAAAGTAAAAAGACATTCAAACAGTGGGTACTTGGGCTTCAATGGCCAGCGCGTGCAAGCCGCCTGCCATGAAATCGTGCAGCGCATCATACACAAGGCGGTGTCGCATCACGACCGGCTTGCCCGTAAATAAGTGTGAAGTGATACGCACCCGAAAATGAGTGCCAAAACCGCTGCCATTGGCTCCGGCGTGGCCGTGGTGCTGACAGCTTTCATCGATCACCTCCAGCGCGCTGGGTTGCAGGACGTCACGCAAACGCTGGTCAAGCAGTTGCGCGGTGGGGGCGGTGGGGCGGGTGTCTGTGGCGTTCATGGGTTTGGCTGGCAGGTTCAATCGGTTCAGGTATGGGTCTCGTCGGTCTTGAGGTAGCGTGAAATATAAAAGCCCTGACCGACGATGAAGACCAGCGGAAAGGCATAGCCCCAGAGCTTGAAATTGACCCAGGCTTCGGTGCTGTAGTAGGCGGCCACGTAGGCATTGATCAGCGACATGAAGAGGCAATACACCACCCACACCAGGTTGAGTCGCATCCACACCCGATCAGGCAATTCCATCTGGCTGCCGAGCATCAACTTGAGGAAGTTTTTCTTCCAGACCCAGACCGCCAGCGCCAGGGCGATGCCCATGGCGGCGTAGAGCACGGTGGGTTTCCATTTGATGAAACGCTCGTCCTGCAGCACCAGGGTCAACGCGCCAAAGATCAGCACCAGCGCCAGCGTGATCTTGTGCATGACCGTGAGTTTGCGGTCCAGCGTGTAGATCAGGCCCATCTGGATCACGGTGGCGGCCATCAGGACGGCGGTACCAACATAGATGTCGTAGACCTTGTAGGCGCCAAAGAACAGCAGGATGGGGAAGAAATCAATCAGTATTTTCATGTGGGGGTGAATTTTAACGAAGCCGAATTGATGCAGTAGCGCAGGCCCGTGGGCGCCGGGCCGTCTTCAAACACATGACCCAGATGGGCGCCGCAGTCCGGGCAATGGACCTCGGTGCGTTGCTGCCACAGTTTGCCATCAACCTTGGTCGCCACGGCCGCCGTGTCAATCGGCTGGAAATAGCTGGGCCAGCCGCAATGCGATTCAAACTTGGTGCTGGCGTCAAACACCGGCTTGTCACAGCAAATGCAGCTGTAAACCCCCGCCGCTTGTTCGCCTTCGAGACGGCCGCTGCCGGCGCGCTCGGTGGCTTCATGGCGGGTGACCTCAAAGGCCAGCGGCTCGGCGCCTTTGGCGGCCAGCAGGGCTTGCCACTGGGCGTCGGTTTTTTCGATTTTGTAGGTCATGGGGCTTGTTGTTCCTGAAATGGGCCTTTTGTAGTGGCCCTGGATGGCACGGTGAGTTGAAAAGGCTCAAGAGCTGCAGCTGATTTCGATGCTGCTGGCCCAGTCGGGCGCAAAGCCAGCGAAGTCATCGAAACCAGGATGTTCTTCATAGGGTGATTCAAGCAGCATCAGCAAGGTGTCGACTTGAGAAAAGTCCTTTTCTTTCGCGGACTGGATGGCTTGCTCTCCCAAATGATTGCGCAGCACAAATTTCGGATTGTTTTTCAGCATCAAATCGGTCGCTAGCCCAGGTGGAATAATCGCCATTCGCTCTGAATAGCGTAGCAACCATGCCTCTGCCGCAGTCCGATCTACAAACAAATCACGCACCGATGACGCGTCAGTGCCGGCGCTTGCATGGCTCAGGCGGCGCCAGAAAATGGTGTAGTCCACTTTTTCCTTGGCCAGCAATTGCAAAAGATCCTGCAGCAATGCCCGATCCAGGCTGGCGGTGCTGGCGCTGGCATCGGCCAGCCCCAGTTTGTCAAACATCCGCCGCTCAAAGGCGGCCGGAAACACCGTCTTGTAGGATTCCAGTGCCGCGAGGGCGAGTTCCTGTTCGCCGATCAGCGGCAGCAGTGCCTGCCCCAGGCAAAACAGGTTCCAGTAGGCAATGTTGGGTTGCTGGTTGAACGCGTAGCGGCCTTGGGTGTCGGAGTGGTTGCAGATGTGGCTGGGGTCAAAGCCATCGAGAAACTGGAACGGCCCGTAATCGATCGTCAGACCCAGAATGCTCATGTTGTCGGTGTTCATGACGCCGTGGCAAAAACCCACCGCTTGCCACTGTGCCACCATGTCTGCAGTGCGCTCGCTCACAGCCTCCAGCAGGGCCGCGTAGGGGTTGCCTGCAAAATTTTCACTGTTGCGACACGCCGGGTAGAAGCGGTCAATGACGTGATCGGCCAATATCTTGAGCTGCTCTGGCTGGTCATGGTGAGAAAAGTGCTCGAAGTGGCCGAAGCGGATAAAGCTGGGCGCGACCCGTGTCACCACCGCTGCGGTCTCCATGGTTTCGCGCCGTATCGGGGCATCCGAGCCAATGACGCACAGGGCGCGCGAGGTGGCGATGCCCAGGCCGTGCATCGCTTCACTACACAAGAACTCGCGAATGCTTGACCGCAATACGGCACGCCCGTCGCCCATGCGCGAGTAAGGTGTAAGGCCCGAGCCTTTGAGCTGCACTTCGAGGCCGGCGGTTTCCCCCAGCAAAATGGCGCGACCATCACCGAGTTGCCCAGCCCACTGGCCAAACTGATGACCGCTGTAAACGCTGGCCAGGGGCTGCGTGCCGACCAGCGGCTGGTTGCCAGCCAGTACCTCCAGCAGTTCGGGTGAGTTCAGCCATGCCGCGTTAAGCCCCAGTTCCCGGGCCACTGAGCTACTTCGCCCGACCCAATAGGGCGTGGGCAGGGGCCAGGGCGCCAGCGGCGTATAAAAGCGCGGGCCCAGCTGGGCAAAGCTGTTGCGCCAGTCCACGCCGAGATCGAGCGCGGTCAATTTTTGTGAGGCCAGGGTCATGGCCGAATTGTGTCGCAGAGCGCTCTTGCACAGAGTCCGCAGGGTTATCGAGGAAGCTGCCGTGGCGCGGTTCAGGGCGCGCGCAAACTGGTCTTCTTTTCGGGCGTTGAAAAAATGAAACGCATCAAAGCGTCATCGTCGCCAATATCGACACGCCCAAATTCAAGCGTCACCAGCCCGCGTTGCGCCAAGGCCTGCAAGGCCCGGTTGGCGGTCTGACGCGAGATGCCGACCAGACTGGCCAGTTCGTCTTGCGACAGACTCAGTTTGCGTGTTCGGCTCCAGAACTGGCTGCTCAGGGACAGCGCGACACGCTGCTCGGGCGTGCGCAGACGCGTGGCTTCAATGAGCGCCATGGCTTGGCTGACCCGCAGATTAAGCTGGGTCACCAAAAATTGGTTGAACTCGATGCTGGTGGCCCGAAGCTGTTCAAATTCGGTCAGCGGCAGGCACAGCAATTCGGTATCGCGCAAGGCCATGACTTCGTAGCGGCGCGGCTCGTCCTTCAGGGCTGAGCCTTCGCCAAACCATTCGCCGCATGCCACCCCCACAAAGCTCGACGAGCGCCCCTTGACGGGAACGGTTTGTATTTTGATCAAGCCCGACAAAACCGCGTAGCAGCCTTCGATTTTTTCGTTGGCGTGCAGCACCACATCACCGCGGCTTGCGCTCATGCGCAAGATGCTTTCATCGACGCGAATCTGAGTCAAACGCGGCAGGCGGGCAAACCAGGGTTGCGCGGCAAGAAAACGGGAGCTTGATGAAGTTGAGCTGCTGAACATGGGTGCAGGTCCATTGCGGTGAATGTGTCGTCGTGAAGCATTGTGCAGGCAAGATTGCATCAAGGCACAGGCAGGCTAATGGGCAACTCAATGAGACTTTGTCGCGCGCGCGACAAAGCTTGCAAGAGCCCGGCAACGGTAGCAGACTCAAAAGATCAAAACGAAGCTGGTGCATACGAAATGCAAGGGTGCCAATGCCCGCGCAGGGTCGTGTTGCGGCGTCTATTCGATTTGAAAACCGCAGTACCATGCGCTCGGATCGTTAAATCAATAAGCTTACATAGAGGAGAATTTTCATGCTCGGGTTGATGCAAAGCCACCAGTTGTTGATTTCGTCGCTGATCGAATTTGCGCAGCGCCACCATGGCGAGGGCGAGATCGTGTCGCGCAGAGTGGAAGGCGACATTCATCGCTGTACCTACAAGGACATAGCGTCGCGCTCACGCCAGGTGGCCAATGCGCTTGACGGGATGCAACTGCCGTTCAGCGAACGGGTGGCCACACTCGCCTGGAACGGCTACCGTCACCTGGAACTGTATTTTGGTGTCAGTGGCTCGGGTCGGGTGTTGCACACACTCAACCCACGCCTGCACCCGGACCAGATTGTCTGGATTGCCAACCACGCTGAAGATTCGGTACTGTGTTTTGACATGAGCTTTTTGCCGATTGTCAAAGCCATTCATGGTCGGTGCCCCACCATCAAACACTATGTGGCGATGTGCGATGCCGACAAACTGCCCTTGGACAGCGGCATTGACGGTCTGATTAGTTATGAAGCCTGGATTGGCGCCCAGACCTCCAACTACCAGTGGCCCTCGTTTGATGAAAATTCGGCCTCGAGCATGTGCTACACCAGCGGCACCACGGGTAACCCCAAGGCCGCGCTGTACAGCCATCGCTCTACCATGCTGCATGCGCTGGCCGGGGCTCTGCCCGACGCCTTGAGCATGAGTGCGCGTGACACCGTGCTGCCGGTGGTGCCCATGTTCCACGTCAACGCCTGGGGTTTGCCCTATTCCGCGGCCATGACGGGGGCCAAGCTTGTATTTCCGGGTCCGGCCATGGATGGCAAATCGATCTTCGAATTGATTGAGAGCGAGCGCGTGTCGTTTGCGGCTGGCGTGCCCACTGTCTGGCAGATGATGCTGAGCCACATGCACAGCGGCGGTCTTCGCTTCAGCACGCTCAAACGCACGGTCATCGGGGGGTCGGCCTGCCCGCCGGCCATGATCACGGCGTTCAATGATGTCTATGGGGTGGAGGTGCTGCATGCCTGGGGCATGACTGAAATGTCGCCCCTCGGGACGGTTTGCACACTCAAGAACAAGCATCTGGCCATGACGAGTGAGGAAAAGATGAAGGTCCGACTCAAGCAGGGTCGTGGTGTCTTTGGCGTGGACATGAAAATTGTCGACGGCAATGGGGATGAGTTGCCGTGGGACGGCAAGGCCTACGGTGATTTGCTGGTCAAGGGCCCCTGGATCATCAGTGACTATTTCAAGGGCGAGGGCGGCTCGCCCCTGGTTGATGGCTGGTTCCCCACTGGCGACGTGGCGACGATTGACGCCGATGGCTACATGCAGATCACCGACCGCAGCAAGGACGTCATCAAGTCGGGCGGCGAATGGATCAGCTCCATCGACGTCGAAAACATTGCCATGGCGCATCCGGCCGTGGCCATGGCGGCTTGCATTGGCATGAAACATCCCAAGTGGGACGAGCGACCCATCATTGCCGTGATGAAGAAGCCGGGCGCGGAAGTCTCGCGAGAGGAGTTGTTGGCCTTCTATGAAGGCAAGACCGCCAAATGGCAGATTCCCGACGATGTTGTCTTTGTGGACGCGATTCCACTCGGTGGCACCGGCAAGATGCAAAAGAGCAAATTGCGTGAACTACTCAAGGAGTACAAGCTGCCCGACGCCTGAGTCTTGAATAGCTGCCTGTCACATGGGTGATTCACCCTACGGGAAATCCCTTATGGGGGCCTGCACCATTGCTTGTACGCTGGCCGGGTGTTGATCAATCGAACCTCAGGAGATTTTTTTATGAAATTGGTGATGAAATTTGTCGCTGGAACAGTTGCCGTTTTGTGCGTCGGCGGCGCCTTGGCGCAAAGTGGGACAACGGTCAAAATTGCGTTTATTGACCCGCTGTCGGGTCCGTTCGCCAATGTGGGGCAAAACCAGCTCAAAAGCTGGCAGTTTGTGGCTGAGCGCTTGAGTGGCGCCAAGAACCCGGCGGGAGTGAAGTTTGAAGTCATGGGTTTTGACAACAAGGGTTCGCCCCAGGAAAGCCTGAATTCACTCAAGGCGGCCATCGACCAGGGCTTTCGCTATGTGACGCAGGGCAACGGCTCGGGCGCCGGCCTGGCAATTTCTGATGCCGTGTCCAAGCACAATTCGCGTAATCCAGGCAAAGAAGTCGTTTATCTCAATTACGCCGCTGTTGATCCGTCGATGACCAACGACAAATGCGATTATTGGCATTTCCGCCTGGATGCGGACACCAGCATGAAGATGGAAGCCTTAACCACCTTCATGAAAGACCAGCCAAGTGTCAAGAATGTGTATTTGATCAACCAAAACTACTCGCACGGGCAACAGGTTGCCAAGTATTTCAAGGATGGCATTGCGCGCAAGCGCCCTGATGTAAAAATCGTCGGCGATGATCTGCATCCTATCGGCCAGGTCAAGGACTTTGCGCCCTATGTTGCCAAAATCAAGCAGTCGGGTGCCGACGCTATCGTGACTGGCAACTGGGGTGCCGATTTGACACTGCTGGTCAAGGCGCTCAACGATGCCGGCCTCAAATTGCCGATGTACACCTATTACGCTCAGGTCACGGGCACGCCTACCGCGCTCGCGGCGGCGGGGGGTGAGGGCGAGGTCTATGTCATTGCCTATGGCCACGCCAACCACACGGGCGAGGCTGGCGCTATTGTGGCTGATTTCAAGAAAAAATTTAATGACGACTACTACACCATGGCCACTTACAACGGCATCAACCTGATGGCTGCGGCAATTGCCAAAGCCAAGTCCAGCGATCCGGTCAAGGTGGCGGCCGCTCTGGAGGGTTTGACGGTCAAGAGCTTTGCGGGTGAAGTTCAAATGCGCAAGTCTGATCACCAATTGCAGCAGTCCATGTTTGTGACCAAATGGCAAAAGGTGGACAAGAAATATCCGTACAGCGTTGAGAACACCGGCTACACCTTCGTACCGGTCAAGCAGATGGATGCCTTCATTTCCAGCACACCGACCAGCTGTCAAATGAAGCGTCCGAGCTAGACCGGGCGAGCATCCGAACCCCGGGGTGACCTTGGCGGTCACCCCGTCGTTGGCTGCCGGCGCAGGATGGCCGGCTTTTTTTTGAGTCAGCCATTGAGTTTTCTGCTCTGGCTTCAATTCACCATTTCACGAGTACTGCATGGAGTTCTACACCATTTCCCTGCTCAACGGCATCAGCTACGGCATGCTGCTGTTCATGCTGAGTTCCGGGCTGACGCTGATCTTCAGCATGATGGGCGTTCTCAACTTTGCCCATGCCTCTTTCTACATGCTGGGCGCTTACTTTGCCTACACGGTGACCTCGGTGCTGGGTTTCTGGGCGGCTCTGTTGGTGGCGCCGGTCCTTGTCGGCCTGGTCGGCGCTGGCTTTGAAAAATATTTCTTGCGTCGGGTTCATAAGTTTGGGCACGTGCCTGAGCTGCTAATTACATTCGGCCTGAGCTACATCATTCTGGAACTGGTGCAACTGGTATGGGGGCGCAGTTCGGTCGATTACCGGGTGCCGGTGGCGCTCGATGGCCCTTTGTTCACGCTTTATGGCACCCAATTTCCCATGTACCGGGGTTTCATGATGGCAGTTGCCTTGTCGATGCTGATCTCGATCTGGCTGTTGCTGACCCGCACGCGCATTGGATTGGTGATTCAGGCAGCCTTGACGCACCCGGAGATGGTGGAGGCGCTGGGGCATAACGTGCCGCGCGTCTTTATGTTGGTTTTTGGCGGCGGCTGCGCGCTGGCGGGCCTGGCGGGTGTGATCGGGGGCAACGCCTACGTGACGGAGCCGAGCATGGCCTTTTCGGTGGGTGGCGTCATTTTTGTGGTGGTGGTGGTCGGTGGAATGGGATCGCTGGCAGGTGCCTTCTTGGCCTCCATCCTGATTGGCGTGTTACAGACTTTTGCGGTGGCCATTGATGCGTCTCTGATGTCGGCCTTGCAGACGGCGGGGGTGATGCTGACACCTGAGACATTCGGTTATGCCTTATGGAAGCTCAAGCTCAGCCAGGTCGCACCGATCTTGCCCTATCTGTTTCTGGTACTGATCCTGATCTTCCGGCCCAAGGGTCTTCTTGGCAAGCGGGAGGGCTGACCCATGAGCAGCAAGATTTATGAATTCAAGCCGTTCAACGTTGGCCGGGTGGTGATCTGGACATTGTTCGCATTGGTGTTGCTCGTGGCGCCGCTGGTGTTTACCAGCAGCCTTAGCCAGACCATGCTCAGTCAAATGGGTATTGCCATCATTGTCTGCCTGAGCTACAACATTCTCCTGGGGCAGGGCGGCATGCTGAGCTTTGGCCATGCAGTCTATTCGGGCATGGGTTCGTTTTTGGCGATTCACACGCTCAACCAGGTTAGTGGAGGCTGGCCCTTGCCTGTGAGTCTGGTGCCCATTGCGGGTGGACTCTCAAGCATGCTGGTGGCCATCTTGTTGGGCTGGGTCACCACCAAGAAGGCAGCGACACCGTTTGCCATGATCACGCTCGGCATTGGCGAACTGGTATGGGCCATGTCGTTGATGTTCCCCGAGTTTTTTGGCGGTGAGGGCGGCGTATCGGGTAATCGCGTGGCGGGTGCCAAGACCTTTGGCATCACTTACGGGCCGCAGATTGAGCTGTATTACCTGATTGCTGTCTACACCTTTGTCTGTACCGGCCTGATGTTTGCGTTTACCCGCACGCCACTGGGGCGCATGCTCAATGCCGTGCGCGACAACCCCGAACGTGTGGAATTTGTTGGCTATGACACGCAAAAGGTACGTTATTTCGCGTTCATCATCGCCGCCTTTTTCGCTGGCGTTTCGGGTGGATTGGCGGCCCTGAACTTTGAAATTGTCACCTCGGAGGTGGTCAGCGGCTACCGCTCCGGCGCCTATCTGCTTTTCACTTTCTTGGGCGGGGCCACGTTCTTCTTCGGGCCCATCCTCGGTGGCATTCTGATGGTGCTCGCTTTTGTGCTGTTGTCGGAGTTCACCAAGGCGTGGCTTTTGTATCTAGGCCTGGTTTTTCTGTTCATGGTGATGTATGCACCGGGCGGCGTCGCCTCGCTGCTCATGATGAACTTGCGGGTGGCCAAGTTTGGTCACTTGCGAGAATTATGGGTCAGCTACCTGGCCTTGGGGCTGACAGCTCTGGTTGTGCTCTTGGGGGCGGCGGCCATGATCGAGATGCTCTATCACCTGCAGCTCAACGCGGCCCTCGGACCAGAGCTGAGCTTCCTGGGTGGCACCTTGAACTCGAAGGGGCTGAACAGCTGGTTTGGCTCTGCGTTCATCATGCTGACGGGGCTGGGTCTGTTTGAACTCTGCCGCCGCCAGTTTGCGCGCGAGTGGGGGCAGATTCAAGAGAGTATCGAGAAAGAGATCAAACGGATGGAAACGCTATGAGCTTCGCTCTGGAACTCAAGGACTTGCGCAAAAGTTTTGGCAAGACTGCCATCATTCGCGGCATCAATCTGGCTGTGCCGCAGGGCGAGCGTGTCGGCATCATTGGCCCCAATGGTGCCGGCAAATCGACCCTGTTCAACCTGATCAGTGGCCGTTTTGAGCCCACCAGCGGCGATGTACTTCTGAATGGTCAGCGCCTCAACGGCAAAAAGCCGTTTGAGATCAACCGCATGGGGTTGAGCCGCAGTTTCCAGATCACCAATATCTTTCCCAAACTTAGCGTGTTTGAGAATTTGCGCTGCGGCGTACTCTGGAGCCTGGGCTACAAGTACACTTTTTTGAAGTTTCTGGCCGATCTGGATGACGCCAATGAGCGCGCCGATGAACTGATGCAAATGGTCAAGCTGGACAAGAAAAAAGACGTGCTGGCCATCAACCTCACCTATGCCGAGCAGCGTGCGCTGGAAATTGGCATCACCATCGCCGGGGGCGCCAGCGTCATTTTGCTCGACGAGCCCACGGCCGGGATGAGCAAGTCAGAGACCAGTCGCTTCATCTCGCTGATCAAAGAAGTGACGGTTGGAAAAACGCTGTTGACGGTGGAGCACGACATGGGCGTGGTATTTGGCCTGGCTGACAAGGTCGCGGTGGTGGTTTACGGCGAGCTGCTGGCCTACGACACCCCCGACGCAGTGCGCGCAAACGCGCTGGTGCAAGAGGCTTACCTCGGCTCTTCCGTGGCCGACATGCAGGCAGGGGGGCATTGAATATGTTGAAAATTGAAAATCTGCATGCCTTTTACGGCAAAAGCCATGTGTTGCATGGTGTTCACTTTGATGTTGCGGCCGGTGAAATTGTCTCTCTGTTAGGGCGCAACGGGTCCGGGCGCTCCACCACGGCCAAGGCCATCATGGGTCTGGTCGATTGCGAAGGTTCGCTCTTGTGGCGCGGGCAGGAACTGCTGGGCAAAAAGACCTTTGAGATCGCGCATTTAGGTCTGGGTTACGTGCCCGAAAGCCGTGACATCTTCCCCAACCTGACGGTCGAACAGAATTTGTACCTGGGGCAGAAGAATGCCCGTAAGGCGGGACGCTGGTCGTTGGAAGACATGTACCAGATGTTTCCCCGGCTTAAAGAAAGGCAAAACATGCTGGCCGGCGTGATGTCCGGTGGCGAGCAGCAGATGCTCACGCTGTGCCGCTCCCTGATGGGCGACCCTGATTTGATCATCATCGACGAGCCCACCGAAGGTCTGGCGCCCAAAATTGTCGAACTGGTAGCGCACTACCTGAAAGAGCTGAAAAATCGGGGCATTTCGGTGCTGCTGATTGAACAGAAACTGACCATTGCCATGGATATTTCTGATCGCTGCCTGGTCATGGGCCACGGCAGCATCGTGTTCAGCGGCACGCCCGATGAGCTGCGCAAAGACAGCTACACCCGCAAGGAGTGGTTGGAGGTGTAGGCGTTTTGTCCCACCTGCGACAAAGCCGAGGTGGACTCCTGGGTATAGTTGACAACTGCAACTTATCGCACGATCGTTCTATTTTTTATTACCGAGGAATGCAAGCATGACCGCTGACTACCAAGTGCATGGCGACATCGCCGTGATTACGCTCAACAACCCGCCCGTCAATGGCCTGGGTTATGCCACCCGGGTGGCACTCACGGATGGTTTGTCCAAAGCCAATGACGATGCAGCGGTGAAAGCCATTGTCATCACCGGTGCTGGTAAAGCGTTCTCGGGTGGGGCCGATATCAAGGAATTTGGAAGCCCCAAAGCCTTGCAGGAGCCCAATCTGCACAGTGTCATTTTGATGGTTGAAAACTCCAGCAAACCGGTCATCGCCGCCATTCAAACCGTCTGCATGGGCGGCGGGCTGGAATTGTCGCTGGGCTGCCATTACCGCATTGCGGCGCCTGGTTGCAGCGTGGCGCTGCCCGAGGTCAAGCTCGGTTTGCTGCCCGGTGCCGGCGGCACGCAGCGCCTGCCGCGCGCGCTGGGCGTGGAGCCCGCGCTGAACATGATTGTCAGTGGTGAGCCGGTCAAGAGTGAAATGCTGGCCATGCTGCCGGGCCAACAATTGTTCAACAAAATGGCCGCGTCGACCGAATCCTTGTTGCAGGAAGCCCTGGCGTATGCCAGCGAGGTGGCCGACGTGCGGCCATTGCCCCTGGTGCGTAACCTGCCTTGCAAACACCCGCAAGGCGATGCCTATTTTCAGTTCGCCCGCAATATGGTGGGCGGCATGTCGAAAAACTTTCCGGCGCCGCTCAAATGCGTCGATGCGGTGCAAGCCGCCGCCAAGAAGAAGTTTGACGACGGCCTGCTCACGGAGCGCGAGCTGTTCATCAACCTGATGTGGACGCCGGAGAGCCGGGCTTTGCGCCACATTTTCATGGCGCAGCGTGCCGCCTCGAAGATTCCGGATGTGCCAGCTGACACGCCAACACGCGAGATCAAGTCCATTGCGGTCATTGGCGCGGGCACGATGGGCGGCGGTATTTCGATGAACTTTTTGAATGCCGGCATTGCGGTCAAGATGCTGGAGATGAAGCAGGACGCGCTCGATCGCGGCATTGCCATCATTCGCAAGAACTACGAAGCCCAGGTCAAGAAGGGCAAACTCAAGCAGGACAAATACGAGCAGCGCATGAGCCTGCTCAGTACCACGCTGAGCTACGACGACCTCAAAGACGCCGACATGGTGATCGAGGCCGTGTTTGAAGAAATTGGCGTGAAAGAAGCCGTGTTCAAGGAACTTGACCGGGTCATGAAGCCCGGCGCTATTTTGGCCAGCAACACCTCGACGCTGGACGTGAACAAGATCGCCTCGTTCACTGAGCGTCCGCAAGACGTGGTGGGCATGCACTTCTTCAGTCCGGCCAATGTGATGAAGCTGCTCGAAGTGATACGCGGTGAGAAAACCGCCAAGGACGTGCTGGCCACGGTGATGGCGCTGGCCAAAAAGATCAAGAAGACCGCCGTGGTGTCGGGCGTGTGCGACGGTTTCATTGGCAACCGCATGATCGAGCAATATGGCCGCCAGGGCGGCTTTCTGCTGGACGAAGGCTGCACCCCGGCGCAGGTTGACAAGGCAGTGGAGAAGTTTGGCTTTGCCATGGGCCCGTTCCGCATGGGTGACCTGGCCGGCAATGACATTGGCTGGGCTATTCGTAAACGCCGCTACCTTGAAAAGCCCAACATGAAGTACAGCAAGACGGCTGATCTGTTGTGCGAAAAAGGCCGCTATGGCCAGAAGACCGGCGCCGGCTGGTATGACTATGTGGCGGGCAAGCGCGACGCAATTCCCAATGCCGAGGTCGTGAAGATGATCGAAGACCACCGCGCCTCGTTGGGCATCACCCCGCGCAAGATTTCGGACGAAGAGATTGTGCAGCGCCTGGTGTATTCACTGGTCAATGAAGCGGCGCACATTCTGGAAGAAGGCATTGCCTCCAAAGCCAGCGACATCGACATGGTGTACCTGATGGGCTACGGTTTTCCGATCTGGCGCGGCGGCCCGATGAACTACGCGGATGAAGTGGGCCTGTTCAATGTGGTGCAAGCCATGCACCGCTTTGCCAAGAACCCACTTGACGATGCCAAGTTTTGGCAGCCCGCGCCCTTGCTGGCCAAGTTGGCGGCTGAAGGCAAGACATTTAATTAACCTGAAACTTTGCGGGACAGACCGCAGCTACGCGATAGCCGAGCCAGCTCTGTTCTCAACACTTTAGAAAGCTAGACATGACATCAGCCGTAATAGTTTCCACCGCCCGCACGCCGCTCGCCAAGAGCTGGAAGGGTTCTTTCAACATGACCCATGGCGCCACGCTGGGTGGCCACGCCGTTGAGCACGCCATTAGCCGCGCCGGCATTGAGGCCGGCGAAGTTGAAGACGTCATCATGGGCTGCGCCACGCCCGAAGGCGCGACCGGCGCCAATATCGCTCGGCAGATCGCCCTGCGCGCGGGTTGCCCCGTGACGGTGTCCGGCATGACCGTCAACCGTTTTTGCTCCTCGGGCCTGCAAACCATTGCCATGGCTTCCCAGCGCGTAATTGCCGGCGAGGGGGACATCTATGTGGCTGGTGGCGTGGAGGCGATCTCCTGTGTGCAGCAGGAGATGAACCAGCACATGCTGACCGACCCTTGGTTGCTCAAAAACAAGCCGGAGGTTTACCTCAACATGCTCCAAACCGCCGAGATTGTGGCCAAGCGCTACAACATCAGTCGCGACGCGATGGACGAGTACGGTGCTGGCAGCCAACAAAAAGCCACCGCAGCCCTCGCTGCCGGCTTGTTCGATGCTGAGATTGCGCCGATCAGCGTCACCATGGGCGTGGCCGACAAAGTGATGGGCTTGATGACAAAAAAAGTGACCGTCAGCCAGGACGAGGGCATTCGCGCTGGAACCACCAAAGAGGGCATCAGTGGGCTGCGCTCGGCCGTGCCGGGCGGCCTGATCACCGCTGGTAACGCCAGTCAGTTCTCCGATGGTGGTGGTGCTGTCGTGGTCATGCACGAATCGGTTGCCGAGAAAAAAGGCCTCAAGCCGCTGGGCCGTTTCCTTGGCTTTGCCGTGGCCGGTTGCGAGCCCGACGAGATGGGCATCGGCCCGGTGTTTGCCATCCCCAAGGTGTTGGCGCGTCTGGGTCTGAAGATAGACGACATCGACCTGTGGGAGCTCAATGAAGCTTTTGCCGTGCAGGTGCTGTACTGCCGCGACCGGCTGGGCATTCCCCATGACCGGCTCAACGTCAACGGTGGCGCCATTGCCGTGGGTCACCCCTATGGTGTCAGCGGCCAGCGCCTGACCGGTCACGCCCTGATCGAGGGCAAACGCCGCGGAGCCAAACGCGTTTGCGTCACCATGTGCATTGGCGGCGGCATGGGCGCAGCGGGCATATTTGAGGTGCTGTAACGCCGCGCCGCTCGCGGCGTAACAATAACGGGTCGGGCGCAAACAGGTGAGCGGCCCGACCTTTTTTTTGACGGGATGCAACCATGTCTTTACGCTCTACGCTTGATTTTTTGCTGTACCAGTGGCTTGACGCCGAGTCTTTGAGTCAGCGGCCGCGCTTTAGCGACCATTCTCGCGAGACCTTTGACGCGGTGTTTGACACCTGCGAGCGCATTGCGCGAGAAAAGTACGCCCCGTTCAATCGCTTGGTGGACACGCAGGAACCGCATTTTGACGGCGACAAGGTGATCCTGCCGCAAGCCACCTATGAGGCGCAAAAAGCCTACGCCGAATCCGGTATGCTCAGCGCAGCGCAAGACTTTGAGCATGGGGGCATGCAGTTGCCGTACACGATTGAGGCGGCGGCAAATTCGTTTTTTGCCATGGCCTCGGTCAGCATCGGCTCGGGCATGCTCAGCACCGGCAACGCCAACTTGCTGATGGTGCACGGCACGCCGCTGCAAAAAGAGGTGTTCGCCAAGAACGAATTTTCAGGCCGTTTCTCAGGCACCATGTGTCTGTCGGAGCCGCAGGCAGGCTCGTCGTTGAGCGACGTTGCCACCCGTGCAACGCCGGACGGTGAGGACTTTGCGCAAGACCCGCTGGGTGCGCGCTACCGCCTGCGCGGCAACAAGATGTGGATTTCAGCCGGTGACCACGAGTTGACGGAAAACATCATCCACCTGGTGCTGGCCAAAATTCCGGGGCCGGATGGTCAACTGCCGCCCGGCACACGCGGCATTTCGCTGTTCATCGTGCCCAAGAAAATGGTGAACACGGCAGGCGTTTTGACCGGCGAGCGCAATGACGTGGCGCTGGCAGGGCTCAATCACAAGCTGGGCTGGCGCGGAACCGTCAACACCTTGCTCAATTTTGGCGAGGGCAAATACCCGGTCATCAGCACCAGCGGCGGCCTCGATGGCAAGGGCGCTGGCGCTGTCGGCTACCTGGTGGGACAATCGGGCGAGGGCCTGCGCTGCATGTTCCATATGATGAACGAGGCGCGCATCGGCGTCGGCATTGCGGCCGTCATGCTCGGTCTGGCCGGTTATGAGGCCTCGCTGGACTACGCCAAAACCCGGCCCCAGGGCCGACCCAGCGGCCCCGCTGGCAAGGACGCGAGCCAGCCGCAAGTGCCGATCATTGAACACGCCGACGTCAAGCGCATGCTGTTGGCGCAAAAATCGTACTGCGAAGGGGCGCTGGCACTGGCCCTGTACTGCGCGCGCCTGGTCGATGAGCAGCACACCGGCACTGCCGAGGCCGCAGATGAAGCGCGCCTGCTGCTTGAAGTGCTGACCCCGATTGCCAAGAGCTGGCCCAGTGAATGGTGTCTGGAGGCCAACTCGCTGGCAATCCAGGTCCACGGCGGCTATGGCTACACGCGCGATTTCCCGGTCGAGCAATATTGGCGCGACAACCGCCTGAACATGATCCATGAGGGTACGCACGGCATTCAGGCGATGGACTTGCTGGGCCGCAAAGTGCTCATGGAGAACGGGCGCGGCCTGGCGCTGCTGGCCGGGCGCATTCAGGCCACGGCCGCAAAGGCGCAAGAGCGGCCCGAACTGGCTGCCCATGCCGCCGCTTTGTTGGCTGCCTGGAAACAGGTCACGCAGGCCACCCAGGCGGCCTGGGCCACGGGCAAGCCGGCCGACGCGCTGGCCAATGCCGTGCCCTACCTGCAGGCTTTTGGCCACACGGTGCTGGCGTGGATATGGCTCGATGTGGCGCTCAGTGCGGCGCCTCTAACCACTACGCAATCAATAGCTGCTCAGGCAGGAAGGACGGGGTCTACAGCCTATTTTTATCATTATGAATTGCCAAAAATAGGCGCCTGGCTGCAGGTGGTTGCGAACCGGGATCAGACCTGTGCCGAACTGCCGGTGGACGCTTTCTAATGCGACCAACTGGCGCGAGGCGCCGTAATTGCACCATGCGCGCCAGCGCGTTCCCTGATTGACTAAGCGCGGCGCAAGTCCAGCGTGAACGGAAACTCGCGGCTGCCCGGCACGTTAATGGTGGCGGGTGGCACCTGCAGCACGCCCGGGCTGTGGCCCATGGCGACAAAGCGTGACATGCGTCGGCTCTCCGCCTCGTAGGAGTTGACGGGAAAGGTGTCGTAGCTCAGTCCCCCCGGATGTGTCACGTGGTACTGGCAGCCTCCGAGCGAGCGTTTCATCCAGGTGTCCACGATGTCAAAGATCAGAGGCGAATGAATGCCGATGCTCGGATGCAGGCTCGACGGCGGGTTCCAGGCTTTGTAGCGCACACCGGCCACAAACTCGCCGGTGGTGCCGGTGGACTGCAGGGGCAGGGCACGTCCGTTGCACGTGATCACGTAGCGGCTCTGGTTCAGGCCCGACACCCGCACCTCGATGCGCTCCAGCGACGAATCCACATAGCGAGCGGTGCCGCCCGGTGCGCCTTCTTCTCCCATCACATGCCAGGGCTCGAGCGCGTTGCGCAAAGTCAGCTCGATGCCCGCTGACTGGACTGTGCCCACCAGCGGGAAACGGAACTCGTAGTGCGGCGCAAACCAGCTGTCATCAAAAGCGTAACCGGCGCTGCGCATCTCACCCATCACGTCGTCAAAATCCATCTTGATGAAGGTCGGCAGCATGAAGCGGTCATGCAACTCGGTGCCCCAGCGCGTTGCAGGTGCCTGGTAAGGCGCTTTCCAGAAGCGCGCCACCAGCGCGCGCAGCAGCAATTGCTGCACGCTGCTCATGTGCGGGTGCGGCGGCATCTCGAAGGCGCGCAACTCCAGCAGCCCCAGGCGGCCGGTGGCCGAGTCGGGCGAGTACATCTTGTCGATGGAGATTTCACTGCGGTGCGTGTTGCCGGTGGCGTCGATCAGGATGTTGCGCAGGGTGCGATCCACCAGCCACGGCGGCATGCTGTGTCCGTGCAGCGCACGGCTTTGGTAAATCTGCTCAATCGCAATTTCCAGTTCGTAGAGCTGGTCATTGCGGGCCTCGTCCACGCGCGGCGCCTGGCTGGTCGGGCCGACAAACATGCCGGAAAACAGGTAGCTCAGCGCCGGATGGTTGTGCCAGTACAGCAGTAAGCTCGCCAACAGTTCGGGCTTGCGCAGAAACGGGCTGTCATCCGGTGTGGCGCCGCCCATCACGAAGTGGTTGCCCCCGCCAGTGCCGGTATGACGGCCATCGGTCATGAATTTTTCGGCCGACAGGCGCGACTCGAACGCAGCGTTGTACAAAAACTCGGTGTTCCTGACCAAATCGGCCCAATTGCTCACCGGGTGAATGTTGACCTCAATCACGCCGGGGTCGGGGGTGACCTGCAACAGTTTCAGGCGCGGATCGCGCGGTGGCGGGTAGCCTTCCAGCACGATCTGCACCTTCAGTTCCTCCGCCGTGGCTTCAATCGCTGCCAGCAAGTCCAGGTAATGCTCCAGCTTTTCCACGGGCGGCATGAAGATGTAGATCACACCGGAGGCTTCACCGACCGCCTCGGCCTTGGGGCCGCTGGCGCGGCGCGGGTCACGCACTTCCACGCACAAGGCGGTGCGGGTCACCCAGGCAGCCGATTCCTGCGGCTGCGGCACCCGGGTGGCAGCATGCGTCAACTGCGGGCTGCTTTGGATGCTGGCCTGCGCGCCAGGCGCATAGCGGGTGGCAAGTGCGCCATGCGCGGGCAGGTCGCCGCGCTGGTTGAACGGGTCTTGCTCCACCAGGTAAGGGTAATCGGCTTCATTCACCCAGGGCAGCGAGTCCAGCGGCAGGCGCAGTCCCATGGGCGAGTCGCCCGGCATCAGGTACATGCGTTCGTCGCGCAAAAACCACGAGCCGGTGGTCCACTGGGGTCCAGATTCGCCGGATTCGTCCGCCACTTTGATCGGCAGCACAAAGCCCACCACCGTGTCGAGCTTCTGGCTGAACACACGGCGCAGGCGGGCGCGTTCCATTTCGTCCTCTAACTTCGATTTGAGTGGGTCGACGTTGACGGGCAGACGGCGCTCGCGCCATTGGTAGTACCACAGGTCCTCGTAGGCGCTTTGCACGAATTCGTCGGTAACGCCCAGTTTGACCGCCAGCGCCTGCGTGAAGCGCCTGGCGTCTGCGCTGCTGTAGTGGGTTGGTTCCCGTTCATCGGCGAACAGCGCCGGGCTGGCCCAGACCGGCTGCTGGTCCGCGCGCCAGTAGATGTTGAGCGCCCAGCGCGGCAGCTGCTCGCCGGGGTACCACTTGCCCTGGCCGAAATGCAAAAAGCCGCCTTGCCCGTATTCGGTGCGCAGCTTTTGCACCAATTCGGTGGCAAAGCCGCGCTTGGTCGGGCCCAGCGCGTCGGTGTTCCATTCCGGTGCATCGCGGTCATCCACAGCCACAAAGGTCGGCTCGCCGCCCATGGTCAGGCGCACGTCGCCCGCCACCAGTTCCTGGTCGACAAGGCTGCCCAGCGCCATCACATCCATCCATTGTGCTTCGGTGTAGGGCTTGGTCACGCGCGGCGACTCGTAGATGCGCGTGACTTCCATGCGATGCGCGAAAGTGACTTCGCATTTGTCCATGCCGCCCTCAATCGGTGCGGCACCCGAGGGTTGTGGCGTGCAGGCCAGCGGAATATGACCTTCACCAGCCAACAATCCGGACGTCGCATCCAGGCCGACCCAGCCCGCGCCCGGCAGATAGACCTCGCACCAGGCGTGCAGGTCGGTGAAATCGACCTCGGTGCCGCTCGGGCCGTCCAGCGATTTCACGTCCGGCTTCAATTGAATCAAGTAACCCGAGACAAAGCGCGCCGCCAGCCCGCAATGGCGCAGCAACTGCACCAGCAGCCAGGCCGAGTCGCGGCAGGAGCCCGAACCCAGCTTGAGCGTTTCATCGGGCGATTGCACGCCCGGCTCCATGCGAATCAGGTAGCTGATGTCCTGGTGCACCATCTGGTTCACGTCCACCAGAAAGTCGATGGTCCGACGCTTGCGCCGGTCAATGCGCGCCAGACAGGCTTTGAGGCGTTTGCTCAGGTGCTCCGCGGCCAGGTAGGGCGCCAGTTCCTGCTTGAGCAGCGCTTCGTACTTGAACGGAAACTTCTCGGCACTGGGCTCCAGAAAGAAGTCAAAGGGGTTGTACACCGCCATCTCGACCACCAGATCGACCGTGACCTTGAACTCGCGGGTCTTCTCAGGAAAGACCAGCCGGCCCTGGTAATTGGCGAAGGGGTCTTGCTGCCAGTTGATGAAATGGTTGGCGGGCTCGACCTTGAGCGAGTATGAAATGATCTTGCTGCGGCAGTGCGGCGCAGGTCGCAGACGGATCACCTGCGGGCCGAGGTTGACCAGCCGGTCGTACTGGTAATGGGTAACGTGGGTCAGTGCCGCGTGAATGGACATAGTTGATCTCGTTGATTGAGTCGGGCAAATGCCCGCCTTGACAATTACAAGCAATGTTAATGCCAGTCAGCCTGAACATCCTTCAATGCGTTCAGCGCGAGGTGCCAACGCGGGCTACATCGCCTGCTCCAGCATGTCGCGGTAATCTTCGACCGTGGCGATGCGCGGGTTGGTCTTGTGGCAATGGTCAAGCATGGCACCTTGAATGACTTGGTCAAACATCGCCGTATCAACCCCCATGGCGGCCAAACCACGGGGCAGCCCGAGTCGCGCGTTCAGGTCGGTGATGGCTTGTGCAATGTCGGCGTTGGGCGGCAAACCCATGGCATGCGCCATGCGTTGCAGGCGCTGCTCTTTTTGAATCGACTCAGCCTGCGCATTGAAACGGATCACAGCGGGTAAAAACATGGCGTTCAGCGTGCCGTGATGCAAGCGCGGGTCAACGCCGCCCAGGCTGTGGCTCAGGGAATGCACGCATCCCAGCCCTTTTTGAAAGGCCAGGGCGCCTTGCATGGAGGCACTCATCATGTTCAGCCGCGCCTCGCGGTCCGAGCCATTGCGCGTGGCGCGCTCAATGTGCGCCCAGCCGCGCGCCAGGCCATCAAGCGCAATGCCATCGGCGGGTGGGTTGAAGGCCGGCGCCATGAACGTCTCAAGACAATGCGCAATCGCATCCATGCCGGTGGCCGCAGTGAGCATCGGTGGCAGGCCGAGCGTGAGCTCGGGGTCGCAGATGGCGGCCTTGGGCAACAGGTGCCAGGCGTGAAAACCGAGCTTGCGGTGGTCGTCCACGATGATGATGGCGCCGCGGGCCACCTCGCTGCCGGTGCCGCTGGTGGTGGGCACGGCAATCAGGGGAGCGACCCGCTCCGTGATGCGCGCTGAGCCGCCTTCAATCGTTGCGTAATAGGTCAAGGGGCCGGGGTGCGTGGCGGCAATCGCCACGCCTTTGGCGCAATCAATGGCTGAGCCGCCACCCACTGCAATCAGGCCATCGCAGCCCTGGGCCTGATAAACCGCCGCTGCGGCGCGCACCGCAGCCTCAGTCGGGTTCGAGGGGGTCTGGTCAAACACCGCCACGCTCAGACCGGGCAGGGCGTCAATGGCTTTTTGCAAAATGCCAGCCGCCTTGACGCCGGGGTCGGTCACGATCAGCGGGCGGGCCATGCCCACGCGTTCGCACTCCTGCTTGAGCAATTTGAGCGCGCCAAAATCAAACTGAATCTGGGTCAGATAGTAGATAAGTGCCATGGTGTTTTGCGGTGTAGGATGAAGAATGCACTTTAACAAGAACTCCGCCTCAATCAGTCACCGATGAGTCACCGTCGCAACCCGCGTGCCTTGCTCACGCCCGCCATGCACAGTGTGCTGGACCGCATGGAGCGCGCCAACCAGGTGCCGCTGCATGCGCTCACCCCTAACCAAGCCCGCTTGGCCTATGAGGTCGGCGCCGGCTTTCTGGAAGTTCCGGCGCCAACGTTAGAGCGGGTGCAGAGCTTTACGATTCCTTCCCGTGACGGCTACGATCTGCCGGTGCGGCTCTATGCCCCCAGCCCCGAGCCGTTGCCGGTGCTGGTCTATTTCCATGGCGGGGGCTTCACCATTGGAGGCATCGCCACGCACGATGTGCTGTGCCGCACCTTGAGTCATCTGGCGCATTGCGCGGTGCTGTCGGTGGCGTACCGGTTGGCGCCTGAATATCAATTTCCAACGGCGCACAACGACGCCTGGGATGCCGTGCAGTGGGCAGCCAGCCACGGCGTCAGCCTGGGCTTGGACGCAACCCGTCTGGCCGTCGGGGGCGACAGCGCCGGGGGCACGCTGGCTGCAGCTAGCGCGCTGCAGGCCAGGGCGGCAGGGCTGCCTCTGGCGCTGCAGTTGCTCTTTTACCCCGGCTGCACCGCGCACCAAGACACGCCCTCGCACAAGACCTTTGCCCATGGTTTCTTGCTGGAGGAGGCGCACATTTCGTATTTTTTTGACCAGTACATTCCCAGCTTGAGCGAGCGCGATGACTGGCGTTTTGCGCCGCTCAATGCCCCGGATGTCGACGGGGTCGCGCCTGCCTGGTTCGGCCTGGCCGAATGCGACCCGCTGGTCGATGAAGGCATTTTGTACGCCGACAAATTGCGCGCTAGCGCCGTGCCGGTTGATCTGGAAATTTACCGCGGTGTCGTGCATGGATTTGCCATGATGGGACGCGCCATTCCCGAGGCGCGCCGCGCCCACCAGGACGCCGCGCGCGCACTGCAGCACGCTTTTCAAACCAAGCCTTGAGCCAACGCACCATGACTGAACCCACGCGCCAGCAGTTCCGCTTTGCCCACCGCCTTCGGGTACGCTGGGCTGAGGTGGACATGCAAAAAATTGTTTTCAACGCGCATTACCTGATGCTATGGCAAAACTATATAGGTAAAGTGATAAAACCTCTATGAACCGCATGAAATAAGGTTTTTTTGGAAGCACAACAAATTTAGGTTGTGTTTTTTTACGAACGTGTATATTATGGATGCAAATAATATACTGTAAGTGATTTAACTAGAGGCGTAGGCATGAGAATGGTGCGGGCGGCGAGCAAGGTGATGATGATTGAGTACGACGGGCGCATCAATGCGCCGTTCAGTTTCTTCTTAAACACCCACAAAAACCCCAACACCCAAGATTCACTTTCGGTCAGTCTCAAACTATTCCACTTGTTCATGTTTCATTTCAAGATTAGCCTGCCTGAAAGGGCGCTAGATGGTCGATGTTTAGAAGAGCGTGAAATGCTGGGCTTGATAAATTTGTCGTTCCGTCCCCTGACTGAATTGGCAGATCCACGGCGTATTGCCAAATTCTTGGACGTGCGCAATGCTGAGCCCGACGAAGACCGAGACGGAGCGGTGGAGGGCGGCACTGCAAGCCAGCGTCTGAAAGACATCGCGGCGTTTTTGAAGGACTATGAGACCCTTGTAGCCCATCACATCAGGTCAGCGGATACCCGCGAACGTCTGGCTGCGAGCTATCTGGCGTGCTGCGAGCGACTGCGACGGGCTGTAGGAGGTGCTGCAAGCAGCAGCGCTTATGACATTCGTGCCATGTCTTCTACAGACTTTGTCGGCTGCATGAAAGTGGTTTACTCACGCCCAAAGGTGCTTCTTGGCGACGCCAAATCGGACATGCACCTGCTGCGCGACCGGGCAATGTTTATGTTGAGCTGCGAGGGACTACGACCCGGTGAGATTTGTAATCTCAGGGTCAAAGACCTATTTCAAGGGCCAGATGGTTTGCTGAGTCTTCAGGTCGCCGTTAACAAAAAGCACCGAAAGGTCGTGAAGAGTTCAACGCCGCTACCCAAGGGTGCCTCAAGCAACACACCGTATGCAACGGTTCGGATGATTCACCTTTGGCCGTTTACTCGCGATGCGCTTAATGATTACATTAATGGACCTCGCTCGCAAGCGATAGCGCAGTCTGGGGAGGATCGCACCTCTGGGTTCGTATTCATCAAAAGCACCGGTGACCCGGTTGCGTCACGACAGGCGGTGAGCCTGCGGTTCTCACAGATGTGTGATTCGTTGCACCAGGCTGGACACATGAAGATTGAGGCGGCCCCACGTCGAGGCGATGCTAAAAAGGACGAGCTTAGCAGCTACACCATGCGCCACAGCGCCGCCAGCTACTTTTACGCGTCCAAGATGCAAGAACTAGAAAACAAGGAGTCCGTCTTCGATCTGATGAAGGCGCGGTTTGGCTGGACAGACAAAAGTCATATGCCGGAGCACTACGCCAAGCGCGGCATCGTCGACATTGCAACGGTACAAGTCAATGAAATTTACACCGAGATGCGCGCTGAGGTTGACCGCATGGCACCCCCTAACGACGTGACCAAAATCCAACGTACCGAGTAACAGCACGCTATGGATCAAAGAACCACACATCAGACGGTCACGCAGACCCTTGGTAAAACCACCTTCACATGGAATGAAAACACTCCACTTGAATTCGAGGCAGTAACCCGAGAGGCAGTCGGGGAGCCTGAGTACCGGCGCGCATTCGATCTGGGCCAATTGACCGAAGGGTTCGAGGAATCATTCCTGCTCGGCCTTAAGGACCTCATCATGCAGCGGCTTCTCAAGGTCAGGGTGAGCACCATGAAGGATGAATACGGCAAAGTGGTGCGGTTGCTCAAGAAAATTCAGTCCGACCAGACTTCCACGGACCTAAGCAAGCGGCTGATGGAGGCCGACAAGATCATTGCCATTGATAGCGGACTGATGATCGCAATCCGCGAAAAGCTGGCTCGGGATACTGGCTGGATCCATAGGCGATACATTGACAGGCTCAGCGACTGGTTTCTCTTCGCCGGCCACGGCACCGTCTTTAAAGACCTGGAGCGAGTGGACTTCCCGACGAGCGATCAATCAGGAAATCTCGATCGCGCGCGGCAGACTATCATCGCCCAGGCCCTAAGCCGCACCTTGCAAATCGCAGTCCTGACCGATGTGGAGCGCAGGTTCCAAGTCGGAGAGCTTCATATGGGCGTCTATGTGCTCTGGAACCTCACAAACACGCTCTATGCGCGCCCAGAGAGTCTGCGTCAAATACGGTGCGGCGATCTCACCTACAGCCCAAACAAGGCCACTGGCGAAAACGAATACACCCTTTGGGTGATGCCTGCCAAGCGTGAAGGGAAACGCATGAAGTATCCCCTGACCACGTTTCTTGGTCACTTGTTGGTCAAACAGCAGGCGTGGGTGATAGAGAACATCGGACCTCTGTATGGACTCATGGCAGGTCTCGATCTCGAACAACGACAGGCCATCGAGCAGCAACTCGCGCTGTTTCCGCGCATCAACGCGGGCACGCGCCATGACTTCGAAGCCAACAACTTCGGGATGTTGAAGGATGGAATGACGTTTGCTGGCAACTACCTCCTGCCGATCCGGCGATGCCTGGACAACATCCACGTGAACTTCATCGTGATGCGCCACACGATTGGTACGCAGCTGGCTGCTGCGGGAGTGAGCGCGGCGGTCATTCAGGCGGTCTTGAGGCACGCAACTGATAAGACCGCGCGGGTCTACATCGATCTGGCCGCTAAAGAGCTGCGCGAAGCGCTAAACAGCGGGCTTGAAGCCCTAGAGGAGTTGTTCCCGGCCTATAACGCGTTCATGAACGCGGCGCAGACCCGTGCGATGGCGCAACAGTTCCCTGAGCGGGTGGTCAACAGCCGTGGTCCGATTGACCTTAAAACGGGTGCCATAGAGATCGAGACCACTGGCGGCTGTGGCAAATCTGCGGCCTGTGCGTTTGCACCCTTGAGCTGCTACGGGTGTTGGCGGTGGACTGCGAACGTCGATGCTGACCACAGTGTGAACCTGCGCATGGTTCAGGATCGAATCAAGGAAAACGAGGCGTTTGGCAAGCCCATGAAGGCAATCGTCGAGCGCGATCAGCTTCTTGAAAAGGTCATTTGGCTGCGCATTGGTCAGTTCGAAAAGCACAAGGCGGAACAGGCGCAACAGCAAGATTCATTGAAGGGAGAAGACCAATGAAAGCAAGTGCCAAAAAACCAATCGAAACCTCAAACGCATCGAACGAATTGAGTTTGCACAGCACGATTACGGCCAATGGGTCGCAAGCATTCCATGCGACATCGACACCAGCAGTCGACCTCGAATCCAAAACGCGTGAAGCGGCCTTTGAGTGCTTCATTGGCGACGTCAAAGACCGGTTTGAAAAGCGATTTCCCGGCTTCCCCTATGACAGTCCTCAGTGGGAATTCAGGAAGCCCTCTGGTCAGACCGATACCAAAGGTCAACGGCTGACCTGGCAACAAGTCCACCAGACCAAGGTTCAGATCTCAAACCCATATCTCGTCGAAGCAAAATTGACACCGCTGCATCCGAGTTTCGCGCGTGCGGCACGGGCCATCCTCGCCCATCGGGTGCTTCTGAACAAAGCGAAAAACACCTATCGCGTGGAGTACGGGCTTAGCGCCTTGTCGCAACTTCCTTCATCAACTGAGCATGGGGCACCTCTGAAATCGCTGCACGCGCTCACGGCGCACGACTTGAAGCATATAGAGCGCTGCGTGCTGACCGCCTGCCTGACTCCTGACACCGCAAAATCGCTCGAAAAGGAAAAGCTCCGCGTGGACCATCTGATCGCGCCGGGGGTGACGATGCTTGGAAGGGACGCATTCAACAACCGCATATGCCTTCTTTCACTCAACGAAGCCATCGGTGTACTGCAGAAAGCCAAGGTCATCAGTCCGATGCATGCGCGCCTGAGCCACGAGGTTTCGGATTTGCTTAAAGCCATTCAAAAGCAGCAGGGCGAGGCATTCCGAAAAGGCAAAGCGCAAGAACTCGAACCGTGCATTGCTGCCCTCTCGGATGCGATCACCGCGATGGCAGACGGCGACCCGCGCCTGTCGCAGATCCAAGAGGCCGTGCTTTGTGTCATGGGGCTAGAGATGTGCGCACCTTCGCGCATCAATGAAGTCCTGACGATGACGATCAATGACCGGCTGCGTGCCGTGGACGCCTACGACCAAGAGCCCGGTGAGGACGGCGATTCTGCGGCTATATCAGAAGCACAACTGCTGTACCGCGCCCACGCAGAGATCAAGGAGGCATCTGTTCCCAATGCCATGGACGCCATGCCGAACACTGTGCTGATGAAAGGCTCCAAGGGTGCAAAGTGGGGTGCAAAGCCGCTTCTTGACTTCATGCTGGTGATGTTCAACTGGTGCTTCGACCATCTGATTGAGATGGGAGCGCGCAGCCGGATGCTGCTGCAACACTACGAGAAGCACCCGAACATGCTGTACTTGCCGCCTGATCTGGAGCATCTCCGGGGTAAGCCACTCAATAGGGTACAGATCGGCCGGATCATGCTGCTGGACGGCGACCTCGGGGCTGACAAAGAGACCTTCAAGGTCAAATTAAAGGCTGCCCAGGGTTCGGGCCAGTTTGTTCAGCGAGCCCTCGGCAACGCCGGGCTAATGTTCACGCTTGCTGAGCGGCCGGATCTGGCCGATCAGATCGTGGATGAGCGGACTGGCTTTATGGAGAGACTGCCCAGCGAGTCACCAACATCGTCCAACAGCGGCACCAAGGCCGATGCACGAAAGATTCCAAAGCTATCCAAAACCTACACCAATACTCGATACGCCGAGTGGTCCGATATTGAAAATGAACTGCTGCGGCGTGTGCGTGAGACGATGGATTCGCTGCGCTGGGTGACTAGTGGGACGCAGCAAAAAGGACGCTTGAGCAATATGCTCATGCTCTTTGACCATCTCGGCCGGAATCCAGCATATTTGCCGGGTGCGCTGAGTTTTCAGGACGTCAAATCGCGTTTGATGTCAACGAAAAGTCGGGAACAAAAAAAATGCCAAACTGTCTTCGAGGCCATAGACCTGAAGATGCCAATCCTGTCAGAAGACGGGACGAAGGTAGAGATCGTCCCAGCTTACTGTCGCTCGCATGACCCGCGCCGCTGGCTCACCACAATGGCCCTGCGCCACTCTGGGCCAGAGCTGAGCCGCTTGTTGATCAACCTCTGGGCCAACCGCCTGGACGTGACCCAACTCAAAGCCTACGACTACCTGAGGCCCGAAGAAAAAGCCGCCATGACGGCGCAAGCCGTGCCAGAAGGTATGCATCCCGCCCTTGTGAATGAGCACGATGATCTCAACCTAATGCTCAAGGACGAGTTGATCGGTGCCTACAAACTCAAGACCCAATCCATCGGCGTGGGTCTGCACGCAGTACGCGTCACCACGATGGATGCCATCCATTCAGCGGAGATGAACCATCCGGTGGCCAAGGCGGGTGGCAAGGTGATCCTTATCTTCCCCACTCCCTACGGTATGTGCCTGCATCAGCACTTTGAGCGCGGATGCACCAACTACCGTGGCTGCGGCTCTGGGTGTTCGTCCCAACGACTTGTAAAGGGCCATTTGCCGACCAACGAGAATTCCAGGAAACACGCTATCCAACTTCACAATGTGATCGTGGCACAGGTGCGACGATTGATTCTTGCGAGGAATCGCCGCGTCGTACACGACCTGGACAAGCTCGACGAACACCTGGGCACAATGATCCGTCAGCACATGGAAGCAGAGGAAATCGCTTCGAGACTGATCGCTGACTTCCTTGAGATAAAAGATCTCATCAAGGACGCGGCCTTCAAGGCCGATTTGGAGGATGCCTTTGCGTTCAAGGGTATGGTTGAGCGACTTGATAATCCAGAGGTTACCTCTGGTGCTGTCATTCGATATGACAACCCCGAACGCCATGGCAGCCCTGAGATAGAGCGGACCATTGAGGCTCTTGGTGGACGCAAGGCACTGGATCAGGAGGTCAAGACCTTTCTTGAGGGGCGGGACTACATGCGCTTGGAAAACCGGGCGGCCAATGAAACGGAGTTCGGGGTTAGTGAAGGCATTAATGAAGACGATAGCGATGAAGAAGAACAGCATGGCTAAGACAAAGGCAAGCGCGTCAGCAAGCATCGGTAAATCAGGGCGCCCCGAAATACTGACCGAAGAGTTAGCTCGCAAGATCATCAGAATGATCGAAGTCCTTCCGGACACGGATGAGCAAGTGACATGGTCCAATATTGTTGCTAAGGTCAAGCAGAAGTTTGGGCATGAACTGGGCCGTCGAGTCCTGTCGACCAAGGAATGGGGTGGCAGGGCGCTCATCGCAGAGGCCTACGAACAAGCCCACGCAGTTCAGCGTCAATTGCACTCCCAAGGTCGCATACGGACCAACTCCACCATGCCTCGACAGGCGTTGCAGGCGCGTATTGAGACCCTCACAGCCAAACTCAAAGTGGCAGAGCAGACGATTGCGGAACTACGGGTGATGCAGTACGACAAGCTGGACATCCTGCGCGCCACCCACTTCGATTTACGCCTAGAGGTCGAAACCATCAAAAAACAGAAGCCGGAGAAGGCATGAGCAGCGCTGGCAGTAACGGAGTCTTGGATGGCAGGGCCAATGCCCAATGCTTTTTGGATTGGCAAAAGTCGGTCAAGGACTTCAAGCCATTCATCCATCAGGGCGTGTTGAGCGTATCCCGCGTAGCACGTGAAAGTGGCTTAAAGCGTAATGTGTTCTATACCAACCCTGAGATCAGGGATGTTCTATGGCCAAACCTGCTCCATCGGCTTGAGACGGATGGGGTACTCAAGCAAAGGGTGGCAAACCCGGTCGAGGTGGTCATGCGGGAACCCAAACGCCCTGGTATGGGTGACGCACGTATCAAGCAAATCCAGGAAGAAAATGAAGCCTTGAAGGCCGAGGTGAGCGAGCTGAGAAAACGGCTCGAACGATTCCAGGGAATGGATGAGGTTCTGCACACCACAGGACGGCTGCCATGGTGAGTTCCCGTGGAAAAGAGTGCCACCTGATACGGGTGCTCTCAGTGATTACACAGAACCCCAACGGCGCAATCCTCAGAGGACAGTGCATCACCGATTCTGGTGAAATCGTAGACACCCACCAAGAGATTGTTGCTCGATTGCACGGGCGTGGCGTGGCCGTGCCTGTCATGGCGGGTCAGTGGTGGACGGTCAAAGGCAAGGTTAGCACGAACAGTTTCATTAACGCAGGTGGCTTCCAGATGGTGCAAGACCAGATGGAGGTGCTGCCAGGCGATGCCGTATTGAAGTTGCCGTCAGGTGCACACATCGTCGACTACCTCAAGCGCAATCCCAGGTTCAAAGGTGTTGGCCCCGCCACCGCAGACAAGTTGTGGGAGAAGTTCAAAGACCGATTGGTTGGACTACTGGATGCCGGTGATTACACGGCGCTTGAGGAAGTCGTCAGCCCTGTCAAAGCATTGGCATTGGTCCAAGGCTGGCAAGAGGAGGGTTTGGGTAAGACCCTTCAATGGTTGGGTGCCAATGGCGTGGGACTGGTGATTGGCAGACGAATCGCGGCACACTTTGGTGCAGAGGCCGAGAATAAGATTCTTGAGAACCCCTATCGGCTCCTGAGCTTTGCTGCAGATTGGTCCGAGGTTGATGTGCTTGCAACCCAGACGCTGGGTGTTGCCCGCACGGATGATCGCAGGCTCGCCGCTGCGGTGGAGGAATGCGTCTACAGGCGGTTTAGTTTGGGCGACACCTATGTTCCATTGCCCGATTTGATCGATGGGATACGAAGGCTACTCAAAGAGGAAAAACACCAACAGGATGTCATCGATGCCGCCATAGGGCACTGCGAGCGTACTGGACGCCTTCTGTTCGATCAGCAGGGCAATGCGTACTCCCCAGGAGCGTCGATCTTGGAGGACCGTGTGGTGCATTGCATTGCGGTTCGGCAGGGTCTACTCAGTCCGGCTTGCAATGTGGATGGACTCATAAGTGAATATCAGACGCGAGAAGGCAATGGATTCTTGCTCAACACCGAACAAAGGGCTGCGGTTCACTTGGTGGCCGACCATCACTTTGCGGTGATCACTGGCGGCGCAGGGTGTGGTAAGACGACGGTATTGAAGGCGGTTTGCTTGGTCCTGGAGGCGCAGGGCTACGAAATCGTCCAAGTCGCACTGGCAGGGAAGGCCGTCAAACGAATGCAAGAGAGTACCGGTCGTGCGGCTCAAACGATTGCGTCGTTCATCAAGAAGCTCAACGAAGGAACGCTGGTTGACTACTCTGGGCTTGCAGTAGGACGCGCCATCCTGATTGATGAGGCAAGCATGGTGGACCTCATCTCGTTCTCGGCGCTGGTGCGGCAGCTTCCTGAGACTGTGAAAATCGTGCTCATTGGCGACCCTCACCAGTTGCCGCCTGTTGGGCCTGGACTGATCCTTCACTGCTTGACTAATAGCGTCGTTCCCCATGTGGAGTTGACGGTGGCTAAGCGCTTCGGCACCGAGATTGCTGACGTGGCCAACAGCATACGGGATGGTGTCTTCCCAGTTCTCAAGGAACATGGCCCCGTCCAATTCACTGAGATTGCCGATACAAAAATGGCAGAGGTTGCCAGCAACGAATACCTCTCTAACCCAATGGATAGTGTCGTGTTGTGTTCTACGAGAGCCCTTGCGAAGAACATCAATCAACGCATCCAAGATGCCCTCTCATCGGGGAGAAAATTGGTGATGACATGGAGTGAAGAAGCAGATTGTTGGGCAGCGACAGGTTTGAGGGAAGGTGACCTGGTTATCTGCACGAGGAACAACTGGGACCTGGGCCTTCAAAACGGATCAATGGGGACAATTGTTTCCGTCCAGCACCATGGAGAAGATCAAATCGGCAAGATAGAGTGGGACGACGGTGTAGCCCGAAGCTTCAATGATGCGCTATTGGATGACCTGGAGCTGGGTTATGCGCTCACTGTGCACAAAAGTCAGGGGTCGCAGTGGAAGCGGGTGGTGGTATGCCTGCCACAAGGCAGCAGGATGGTTGATAGAAGCCTCATTTACACGGCAGTTACTCGGGCGCAGTCGGAGGTTTCAATGCTGGGAAATCGCAGCGCTATTCAAGACCAAGTCAGTCGAAAGAAGGCCGCAGATCGGCGTCATGTTGGCCTGCCAAAGCGACTGAAGGCAATGAAGATGTACGCTATTGCAGCCTGACGTGAGGGCTTTCTATCGGCGCAGCCGATGTAGGCCGCTGGCCGTAGCGGCTGTTTGGCTGCCTGGCTTCCTACTGATAAGCACGGCTGTTACCCCTCGTGTAGAGGGGTCGGCGCAACAGCGCCGGGGGTTAGTTGTCTTGCTGGGCATCGGTGTCTTGGTCGGTGACTTGTGCGTCCGTCGATCACATATGTCGCAAACGCCTGCAATGCGTTAACCGGCGGTTGTGGTGGCGGACGCTGGCGGGGTCGGCGTTTTGACTGGTTCCTGGGATACCTGGCCCGCTTGGTTGACGACTGTGCCGGGAGCGCCCTTCGTTAGCAGTTCGCGTATGTCTTCGGGCACTCTCATTTTCTGATGCTCACTGGCCGTCACCATCACATAGGTCACATTGGTCGTTCCCACGAGACGTCCGGTAGGATGATGCTTCATCTCCATCGCGAGGATGAAGGAGGTGTTGCCAATGGTCGACGTGTGGACGCTTATGGCCAGCACATCGTCAAAGCGCGCTGGTGACTTGAAGTCGGTCGTCAATCGCACGACCTGAGTGTCTATGCCGACTGCCAATAGCTTGGCGTAGCCGCCCACCGTTGCCCGTAAAAACTCAGTCATAGCAACGTCCGCGTACTCACCGTACTTGCTGTTGAAAACCACCTTCTGTGCGTCGCACTCGCAGAAACGCACTCGAAGCAATAGTGTGAACGGGGAGCCAGATATGTCCATGAATGTGCGCTCGCAAATAGGTCGTTAGTGGAATTTGAAATTTAATTATCGAATACGTCGGCGGACACGGGTATTCCGGTGTGGACTTGGGCAGCAAGTCCGACTACGTGTTCACTTTCGAACGACTGTTCATGGCAGGAAGCGGTCGAGTAAATTGCCTTCACCTACACCAGCATCCGGCCCAAAGCGGTCATGACCCGCAGCAAACGCTGTGTGAGCGGTCCCGGTGTCGGTTTAACATCGAAACTCTTTTAGTCTCCAACAAGTTCAGTCTTCGCATATTGTGAGAAGAATTCAGGTGTGCCAGAATCAATTCTGCGTCAATGACGCAACAGGCGAAATGCCTTTAAACCCAATGGGTTACAAACATTTCTTGGTCAACCCAAGAACATTTGCAAGGACGTAAATCGGCTGAACGTCCAAAAATCTTGCGTAGAACGGAGGATTTTTGTTGCCTTTTTGGTTCCGGCTCGTCCGGCTTAGGAATGAACCTCCAAGAGAGAAAGGGCGCAGATGTTGCTGGTCCCGCGCACATGCGTGCGCCAATCCGACACCAAAGGTGAGCCGGTTGCAGAGCCGACGCCGCTGAGCGACACGCGAGACTTGACGGCATACGTGTTGCTCGGCGATCCCGGCTTGGGCAAGAGCGAAGCGTTTGGGCAGGAAGCCGATGCCGGCCGCGGCCATCGCATCAGCGCGGGCGATTTTCTGGCGCTGGACCATCCTGAACTGAAGGGCTCGGCGCTGCCGGTGTTCATCGACGGCCTCGACGAAACGCGGGCAGGCACGTTCGACGGCAGGGTTCCGCTGAACAACATCCGTAAGAAACTGCAACAGCTGGGATGCCGCAGCTTCCGCCTCTCGTGCCGCGCTGCCGACTGGCTGGGGAACTCGGACGCGGCCAAGCTGCTGTCGCTACTTCCCGCGGGCGAACAAGTCCAAGTCTTCGCCTTGCATCCACTGACGTTGGCCGACGTTGCCGCAATCCTGCCGGCTAACCACGGAATCACCGATCCGCAGGCCTTCATCACGGCAACCAAGCAACATGGGCTGACCGATCTTCTGTTCAACCCGCAGACCATGGGGATGCTCGCTACGGCAGTCGGCCCGGACAACCGCTGGCCGGAGACTCGACTGGCTGTTTACGAAATGGCGTGCGAGCGGCTGGTGCAGGAGCACAACGAGGAACACGTCGCAGCTACCCGCAAGACCGCGCGGGATGAAGGCACACTTCAACGGGCTGCCGCCTACCTCTGCGCCGTCCAGTTGATTGCCGATCTCGCCGGCTTCACGCACTCGGTGAACCCTCCCGACCGGGTGCTCAGACTGAAAGCCGTGCCCAATCCCGAAGGGCTGCCGCTGGACGAAGTATTGGCCAGCCGCCTGTTCAAGTTGATCGGGCGCGATGTGTTCGCCCCTGTGCACCGAACCGTGGCCGAATTCCTTGCCGCCCGCTGCCTGGCGGACAACCTCCAGGAGAAGCTCACGCTGCGGCGTGTGCTCGCGCTGATCTGCGGCTCGGACGGCGGGGTTGTCAGCAGCATGCGCGGCTTAGCCGGCTGGCTGGCGTCGATGGCTGCCGCGGCGCGGATCCCAATCGCCCGGCTCGACTCACTTGGCGTCCTCCTGTACGGGGACGCGAAGGATTTCTCGATCACCGAGAAATCGGCGTTGATGGAGCGGCTCGGCGGCGACTGCGTATTCCGGCGATCGTGACCGCTGATTCCGGTCGATCGTGACCGGTTGCGCAGCGTGCAAGAGTTGCGCTGCGCAAATTGTAGGCGGGCGGTGCGCACGGCTACAAACGGCGCCCGGTTTTGGC
>Ga0180732_1000431_pt1 | contig 37128 bp, 71 predicted proteins | sample KR11_01MetaG_FD_148674 | JGI IMG/M metagenome (GOLD analysis project Ga0180732, IMG submission 148674) | Groundwater microbial communities from the Olkiluoto Island deep subsurface site, Finland - KR11_0.1 MetaG | ecosystem: Environmental > Aquatic > Deep subsurface > Groundwater | place...
TAGGATATAACCTATTTGTATATAATTCAATGTTTGATCTATCCATCATTTTCTTCATTATTGACATTATATTTTCTGTTGGTTGGTTTATTACTAATTCTTTCATTTTAATCACTTTCCTTATTTTTATATTTATATTTCACATTTATTAACCCGCAAATGTTGTTCCTGTTCCAAATGAATTTATTGGAATTTTTTTGTAATCGAAATAATTACAATTGGGATTAGAACATCTTATTGCTATAAGAGTTCCTTCTGTTACTTCACTTCTATCTTTTTCATACAAGTCTGAGTTACATATTGGACATGCCATATTTAATCACCTTTTATTTCATAATTTATTCTTTTATACATACAAAAACATCATTAAAACATGGAATTTTGTCAGTATCTATTACTTCATCAATATCATGTTTAAGTTGAACAAATACACCATCTTTTCCTTTCATTAACATATTTATGGTAGCGAAATAAATTTCATTATTTTCACAATATTCAATCACATATTCTGATTCATCAAAAATTATAGCACCATATTCACATACCAAAGAAAGTTTTTTATCGTTTTTAAAATATTGTTCTATCTTTTCAGCTTCTTTATAAGACACTTTTCTTATAAATCCTTTGATTAATAAATTATTCATGTTTAATCGATTCCTATTATTTTGTGTATTTATATTTTCATTTTGTCTTTCTTATTGTTAAATAATCATTATCTTTACTTATTATTTCCCATCCTTCGTCTAATCTGAAAATGTATTCTTCAGTCTTATTAGGAACAAGAATTTCTCCTTCTTTTCTCATTATATGACGAATATTTTCATAACTTTTTAGTTTAGCATTTTGATATTTTACAATTAATTCAGATGCTAAATTTAGCACATTTGAAATATTGCTCATGGTTTGTTCCTTTTATATAAACTTTTGATTTTATAACATCTTATTTCAGACGATATTCTTGTTATGATTCCTTTAATTAGAATTATTATTAAACGAAAAAACATTTATTTTCCTTTTTTGCTTTTGATTATGAATCTTATACATTTACATTTTGGATAATAACATGCACTGTTAATTCCTTGATGATATATCCTTTCATGCTTACATGTACATTTGTCATTTTCACGATTCTTTACTTTCTTTTTTTGTTTTTTTGTCATGATTACATTAGTCACTTTTTAATAATTCTATTGCTTTGTTAAAATATATTACATTTGCATCATATGGTTTGTGTGTTTCAAGAAAATCTATGACATCTTCTTTTGTAACTTCCATTGAATATAATTCTTTGTTAAAATTTTTGAGTGTAAAATCATTTCTAAATTCTTCAAGATTTGTTGTTCCCATTGCTCTGTTACATGGTATGCATACAGCTCTCAGATTGCTAACATGATTACTTCCATTATTATGTTTTGATATAACATGTCCAGTTTCAAAGTTATCATCTGTTATTACACAATTACAGACATAACATTTTCCACTTTTAGAGTTTCCAACATCTCTTTTCCATACATATTCTTTATGTCTTTTTGTGATATTGCAATTTTTAGGTATTTCTTTTGATTTAGTATTGTTACTTACATTAATGTCACATTTACAATCATTAATCAATTCTTCACATGAATTACAGATTTCTACATACTCTCCACTTTCATCTTTAATTAAGCACTTTAAATTTTCAAGTTGTTTAGCTGAAGCCTGATTATAAAATTGTATTCGACCACTTGAACATCCATCATTGTCAAGGTTTAATTTATCTAATAATTCATTCCATTTATAGATTTTTCCTTTATATTCAGCATATGTTCTGCTTACCATCATTGCCTCAGATCATTTTCAACAGGAGATATTATCAACTCTTTACGTAATCTCTCACTTATAGATTTTTCTACATTTTGCAATCCTAAACATATTGCTTCATTAGTTATGTCATGAAGCTTTACTTTTACTCGGAACTTTTCTAATAATCTTGCTTGAACAGAGTTTATTTCTATATGTAAATTTTTGTCTATGTCCATTTTTTTAGTTTTATTTTTCATACATCATACTCTTCCTATTTCCACGATTAAATTTTTCGAAGGATTCAACAAATTTCTGTTTTGTTATACATTCTAAACATTTGTCACTGTATGCATATATTTTCTTAATCTCACCATTATTTATGTTTACGATATGGTTACTTAACATGTTTATTTACTCCATTTATTTAACTCTATCACAAACGTTTTTCAGTGTTTAAATTAGAAATGTTTAAATTAGAAATTTTTATCGTTTTATATCAATCTTCACCTAAGTTACAGTCATGTTCATCAAATTTAAAACAATTATCAGTTGCAAAATCACAAGTTTTGCATAACATGTATTGTCTGCTCATTGGATCATCTTTATCTTCACGTTCAACTATCCATTCTGATACATCATCATAATCATCTAAAGTTAGTTCTTTTCCTTCATCATTTATAATTTCACATGGTGTTATCATAATATCGAAAATTTCCTTAGATGAATCTAAACATAGTCCAAGAGATTCACCTAAGTACATCTTTCTTTGAATATATAATAACATGTCTTGATAATATCCTACTTTAAGTATAGTTTCATGTAAAGTTTTTGCCATCAAATTTATGTCATTTAACCATAGTTTTTTTATATATTCTATTTGTTCATTTGTTGTGTTATAACCTTCCCATTCAGGAAATTCTTTTTGGTTGAATAAATTTTTGTTGCTCATATTAAACTCCCAATGTTCCTGCTTTATTATAATGTTTTCTGATTAATTCATTCCTATGTGGACAATTTAACCATGATATATTTACATCATAATATCCACAATCTGTGCAACATAGACATTTACATCTGTCTAATGTTTTTGGAATTGATTTTTTAGAGTTCATAATCATTTACTTTTATTTTTTCTATTTAATTCTTCGAATTCTTTTTCAGTTCCCACAAAAGGAAAGTATGTGTCATGATTATATGGAACAAGTGTATCTAAATCAAAGTCTTTCCAACCATTTGATTCTATTAAAGATAATACAGCTTTATGATTTCTACAATGAATTAGTCTTTCTTTGATTTCTTCAAGTTGTTTTTCTAAATATTCAATTTCTGATCCTCTTCCAAGAAATCCTTCTCTATATGACCATTGAGCTAAAAAATCTCGAATTTCTTTTTTGTCTAACCCGTTGTGTATATCTTTATTTTCCATATTACTTTCCTCCATTCAAAGCATATCCTACTGTTGAAGCACAAACAATAAACCATCCAGATGATGCTAATACAATAGATTGTATACCATGTTTATCTTGTATTAAAGGTAAAACGACAAAACACATACCAATTGTCATGAATATTATAAATAACATATTTAATTTATTCATATTTAATAATCCTCCAGACTTTTCTGTGCATTTTCTGTCTTTCTTTCAGTTATTATACATTCTTTCCAAGGTTTGTCAGTTCTTATCCTTAAGAAATTTGGTCCACGTAGTTTGCCTGATTCATGTCTGTCATTTGCTTTCACTTCAATTACAAGTGGATTAGATTTTGTTATTTGATTAGTGTCAAGCATTTGTTGAATTTTTATTTTAGTTTCTTCGTTAAATCCTCCACCGACATCACATACAGGAATTTCTTTTCCTTCTTTTGTTAGTTGATAGCAAACTAAGTTTGCGAATACACCCTTTCGCATTTCGCCATTTACTGTATATGGAAGATTTGCATATTTTTTGGATAATGATGCTTGATATTCACCTTTACAGTAAACATCTTCTGTGATTTCTTGTTTAAGTTTCCAGATTCCACCATTTCCCAATTCCATGAGAGGATCTCGGATGATAAGTCCTTCCTTGCCAAATTTAATGGCATTTTCCCACATTTTTATTCCATCGTTGGAAACATCTATTACCGAAATTAAACTACTTGGTGTTGAAAAATGTTTCTTTATTGAATGTAGTCTATTTAGATATGATGCATTTCCAACATAATTATCATCAACAGATACTACATCATGTATTATGAGATGTGCTGGATACTTAGATGCATAAGATTGTATATTATCATTTCTGTGACTTCTGCCTGAAGCTAAACCACAATCTTGTTTTCCTGTTATTGGATTTATTATAATTGCTTCTGCTAAAAAATTGGTTGATGGTGGTAAGTCTATTTTTTTGAGTTCTGATGTTAATTCAGGAAATTTCCTTGTGAAATCACTATCTTTTCCATATAATATACCTCTTCCAAACAAATCACTGTTAGTGTTTTCATATATAAAACATTCTATGCTTATTCCATCAAACTTGTCTTGGAATAATACTTTTTTGTTTGACAATATTTCTTTTGTCGCAGGTTTTGGTTTTACAAAATGATATTCTTTAGTCATTTTTTATTTCTCCTTATAAGTTCTTCAACACAACTCCATCCAGCCTTTAGTTTGTCATCAGTGATAAAATAAATGAATCCTCTTGAATCATGTTCTTTATAAAGTTTACCACATAAATCACATATTTCTTTCATCCTTTCTTCATCTTGTTTTCTCATTCTTAATATTCTATCAGCTTCAACTCCACCTTTCTTGATTATATTATTTTGTAGTTCTTCAAATGACACAGGATCATAATGTTCTCTATTTTTGTTTGCTTTGTCCATTGTTCTAAACATATCATTTCTTTGTTGTTCTGGTGTTCTCTTAGAAAAAACTTCCCGATTTTCTATTCTTCTTTTTCTCCTTTCTGGCGAATTATAAGCTTTCTTACTCATATCCATTTTATTTACTCCTTTTTTTCAACAAATATAAATCCATTTCTGTAATATTTTTCTAAGTCGTCTATATGAACATTAAATGTTATCCTTGCTACCATGTTGTCTAATTTGACAGTTGCATGTCTTCGTTTTATTTCTAAATGTTTATGCAAATTTAGTCCAATTTTTGGAAGTTCAATTCCAAATGTTTTCATTGTATATTCTCTTATATTTGTCATTATTCACCACATCTTTGAGTATTTTTTAATATTATTATTAATTAATAATACGTATAGCTTTAAGAGTATATAAACCTTGTGGTTTTCGTCTGATATAAAAATAATTTTATAAAAAAGGATTTTATAAAGTAGAAAATTAAAAGCGGTCTATCTTACGTGTGTAAGTTTATAACTTTATAAATTTTTTTAACAAAAGCTATATATACTATAACAGCGTTTAAGACTTTAACTTAAAATAAATTTTAATAGGATACAAATTATGTCAAAACAAACCACAATGCCGATATTTCCTGAAGAATTATCTGCAATAAAAGAAAAACAGTTAGAACTTATAAACAAGAGAGGAAAAATGTTAACTCTAACTGAAGTAGTAAGTGAAGTTGTCAGAAAAGGATTGCCTTTATTAACAGAGTGATTTAAAAAATGAAACATTGGACAGAACAAGAGATAAAGAAATTAAGAGAGAATTATTTCTACTATCTTGAACATAAAGAAGAAGCAGAAGATTATTTTAGAAGGAAATGGTATTTAATTAGTTTAAAATCTTCAAATTTAGGAATAACATCAATGAAAATAAATAAGAAATGTTCTCAATTTCTTGGTTGTAATGTAGCAGAAAAAGTATTAAGTCATGTTTTTATAGATGTAAAAAGAATGCCTTATAGAAACAAAGGATTTGATTTCATTTGTAATAGAGGTCATAAGATAGATTCTAAGTCATCTTGTTTACACGAAAATAGATATATATTTGTCATAAAACATAATAAGATAGCAGATTATTTCTTGTGTATAGGATTTGATAACAGAGAAAATCTAAATCCTAAACATATATGGTTAATAAAAAATGATGAAATAATAAATAAAAATAGCGAATTGAAAAATCTATATAGTTTATCAATAACAAATACTGAATATGGATTATTTAAATTTTCAAAATATGAACTAACAGACAAACTAAAAGAAACTATAGAATGTTGTTCAACATTAAAATCAATTAATAAATCAAAAGAAGAGGTAACACTATGAAAAATGAAATATTGAATATAGAATTGGGTAAATTATATCCAGCATCAGAAATTTTTGAAAAAATGCAAGGAAATTCTAAGATTGATGTGGAATTTGGTCACATTGTAGTGAATCATCATAAGACAGAAAAGAAACACGAATATTTCACAGATAAAGTTATTGACAAAGAATACATAAAAAATTTGGGAAATACACCAATTCAAATTTACACAGTTATACCAACAGCAATTTGTAAGAATTTTGCTTGTACTTTATTAAAAAACAAAGAAGTTAGAGACATTCTTAAAGAAGTAGAAAAAGATCATACTCAAATTTGTATGTTAGATGAAACTGATTTATTGAAAGCAAATTATAATGGCAGCATCAGAAAAGCTGTAACGTTGATAAATAAAATGCTTAAGTCTAATAATATGAACTTCAAAGCATCAAGTCATGAAAGTGGAATTAAAGTTGTGTATAAGAAAATTAAAGAAAAAGAGTGTAATTGAGGAATAAGTGATGACAACAAAATTAACAAAAGAAGATGTTGAAACATCAAAAGAACAACCAGATGGAATATATACAGATGGAACATATTTACTTGCTGATTTCAAAAACAGGATTATTATATATGATCAATTAGATATGAAAGAATTAAAAACAGTAACAAATCAATCCGATGTCAAGGAACTTCAAAGAATGATGAGAGTTGCATGTAGATTTAATACACCTGATATAGAAAAACTTCTTTCAGATTTGATAATAAAGTTTTTATAGTTTCAAGATTTATTACCAAAAATGTGAATAAAGGAGACATTATAAAAACAGTAATGAAATATTTACTAAAGCATTAAAAGATTATGGATGAGACTTTGAGATTGTAGATTAAGGAATCTAATGAGTGAATATTGGACATTTAAATGTAACACATGCAATGCCAAATGTAATGATATTGCATCAAATCATAGTTCAGTTCTTTTAGATGTGCTGAAAATGTCAGATCATTTGAAAAAAATAAAAGAATTAGATACTCAAAATTATCTTAAGATTGAAATTATGTTACACTCTACACAATTTATAGATTTTGTTATAGAACATAATAATCATGATGTTATTGTGATTTCAGAGTATGGAAGATATGTTACAAAAGATGGAATTACACATGAAAAAGATGATAAAGAGGAATTAAAATGACAGAAATAATAAAATCAAAAAAAGTAAGAGTGATAAGAAAGATAAAAAAGGTTGAGACTAATTCTCAAGTAAAATGTGATGTTATTGATTGTGAAGAAGATTGTAATCATCATGATCTTCACGATAAAATGAAAATTGCTTGTGATATGATTTGTGGTGTGAATAAAGAAGCTAAATGTGTATGAGGAATCAAACATGAGCTTAGATTTTTACATAGTCGATGAAGGTAAATCATCTGGAATTGAAATTGAATTATTCAGTAAAAATATTACACATAATGTTAGTCCAATGTGGAGAAAAACAGAAATTTTTGATGAATTGTATGAAAGTCACGGAAAACAACCAAAAGAAATAGTTTATAAATTAGAACTAGGTTTGCTTATGATGCAAATTCATTCAGAAGATTTCAAACTTTTAAATCCAAAAAATGGATGGGGTAGTTATGAAAATGCTATAAAATTTCTTTCAGAAGTAATAGAAGCATGTAAATTATATCCTGAAGCTAAAGTAAGGATTTCGAGATGATTAATATGAGAATAAATCCAATACTGAATACCGACAGTTATAAAGCATCACATTTTCTGCAATATCCTCCTGACACAGAAGGATATTTTGGATATGTAGAGGCAAGAAAACCATTGAAGTGTGTGGAATCGATAGGTGAAACTGTATTTTTTGGGTTGCAGATGTTTATAAAAGAATATTTGTTGAATCCAATAACAAAAGAAGATATAGATGAATCAGAAATGTTCTTCAAAGTGCATGGAGAACCATTTGATAGAGAAGGATGGGAATATATACTTAAAAAATATGATGGGTATTTCCCAGTAACTATTAAAGCTGTTAAAGAAGGAATGGTTATTCCTGAAGGAAATGTGCTTTGTACAGTGGAATGTGTTGATAAAAAAGTGTTTTGGATAGGAAGTTATCTTGAAACTGCATTGCTTCGTTCTATATGGTATCCAAGTACTGTTGCAACAAACTCTCGTGAGTGCAAAAAGGTTATATGGAAATATATGAAACTTTCATCTGACTTTCCTGAAGAAGGGATGCATTTTAAATTGCATGACTTTGGTGCTCGTGGTGTTTCAAGTAATGAATCTGCAGGAATTGGAGGATCAGCTCATTTAATAAATTTTATGGGTTCTGATACAATTGAAGGTGTTTTATATACAAATAAGTATTATAACTGTGATATGGCTGGATTTTCAATTCCAGCAGCAGAGCATTCTACCATAACAGCATGGGGAAAAGACAAAGAACATTTAGCATATAATAATATGCTCATGAAATTTGGAGGTAAAGATAAGATATTTGCATGTGTATCAGATTCATATGATATATTTAATGCATGTGAAAACTTATGGGGAGGTATATTAAATAAGGATGTTAGATTGTCAGAAGGAATTGTTGTTGTAAGACCTGATTCTGGCGATCCATCAACAACTGTAACAAAATGTTTGCATATACTTGATGATAAATTTGGAAATGTTATGAACAATAAAGGATTTAAAATTCTAAATAATGTTCGTGTCATACAAGGAGATGGTATAAACATAAATAGTATCAGAGATATCTGTAAAATGGTAACTAAACATGGATTTTCATTAGATAATGTGAACTTTGGAATGGGAGGTGCATTATTACAGCACCTAAATCGAGATACTTTAAGATTTGCAATGAAATGTTCTGCTATAAAAGTAAATGATAAATGGAAAGATGTGTTTAAATCTCCTGTTGGAGATCCAATGAAAAATTCTAAAGCTGGCAGAATAAGTACATTCATAAATAAAATTAAAAATGAGCATGATATATTTACATCTTTTTATACACAAAGATTAGATGAAAAACCAATTGGAGAAGATATTCTTGAAATTGTATATCAGAATGGAAAATTGTTAAGAGATCAAACATTTGATGAAGTCAGAAAACTGGCTTCTTTATAATATTTTATATTAACATCATTATGAATCATAATTTAAATATAGCACTTGTTTATAACAAAAAACTAAAGCCTGAATCAGAGATTATGGTTAAGGAAGCTGTAGAGTTTTTAAAAAAATCATGTAATGTTAAAGTTAATCCAAAATATTTTGATGATACAGATGTTATTGTAATATATGGTGGTGATGGTTATTTACTTAATGTTGCAAATAAAGTATCATATCTTAGAACTTCAATAGTTGGAGTAAATCTTGGAAGAGTTGGTTATTTATGTGGAATACAAAAAGAAAAACATATAAATAGACTTAATGATATATTACATGACAATTATTATATAAGTAACAGAACACGAATTTCTGCAAAAATAAATGAAAAAAATGAAATTGATGCACTTAATGAAATATCAATTGGAGGAATAAATAGAACAGTATATTTAGAATTAAAATTTATAACTGATAGAAAATATTTATTAAAATCTATTGGTGATGGAATTGTATTCTCTACACGAACAGGTTCTACTGCTTATAATGTAAATGCTGGTGGTTCTGTAATACTTAATAATGAATTATTTTCTGTGGTTGCAAACAATGCAATTTTTCAATCAGACATACTTCCAATGAATACTAAATCTATTGTCGTGAATACTGAAACAAGATTTGAAGTGAAAATATTAAATAAAAATAGAAATAACATACCATTTTTAATAGCAGATGGTCAACGAACTATAAAGTTGGATAAAGATGATATAGTAACAATAGAAAAATCAATTAATGTTACAAAACTTATAATGTTTGAATAACAAGAATTGAAAATATGATTGAACAGTCTAAGAAAAGAGGAATTAAAGTAATTTTAATAAAGGAGTGATTAATATGAGTGATAAATTAGAAATATTTGAGAAAAAATTAGAGTTTACAGGAGATCTTGATCCAGATATTAGTGTTACTCCAATTTGTTTATCAAAAATTGAAAGAGATGTATCTGTAGAATTGAAAACTGTAGTTCTATTAAATTGTAAGGAATTAGAGAAACTTTTTATATGGACTAATTCTTATGAGATTGGACAATGGAAAGGAAAATGGAAATTAACATTAGAAAGAATTAATTAAGGAATGATTAAGGAGTGATAAATATGGCAAGATGGAAAGGTAGTGATGATGTAGTAAAAAGAACAAGTGACATAGACTTAACAGGAACATCTTTTAATGAAAGACATAAAACAAATACAAGAAATCTTGATGACATAATACATTATCTTGAGTATGCTAAAGATAGTGGATATCAAGCTGCGAGAGTAGATCAAGAACAAGAAGAGTATTGGGCAACTTTAATAAGACATTTATTAATGGATAAAGTTATTAGGAATTTAATTCCATTATATGAAGAAATAGGATGTCCACCAATTTCCTCTAAAATATTAGGCATCAGATTTACTTGTTCTAATTGTGGTTGTGAAGGAAAAATGAGATTTACTCATAGTAACCTTAAAGTTGGAATGCAAGACGAATATGAAATAACACAACATTGTAATTGTGGTGTTACTAAATCAAGAGAAAATGATATAATAGAGTATTTAAAATATGTAATTCAAAAATGGTGTAAGATAGAGAAATTAGAAAGTGTTGGTGATTTACAATCATTTTAACTAATGAGGAATGATAATAATGATGGATATAATGAATTTTACAAGAAGAAAAAATGGAATGTCGGAAGAGTATGAAAAGATAAAAAAAAGTGAACTTTATCTAATTTATGCTAATGGTAATACTAAAGATGCTCTTAAAGAAAGGTTCATAGAACTTAGTAGAAGAAAAGAAAGATATGAAGAAACGATAGAAAGAGAGTCGCTTGAATTGATATTAATTTATCGTGCGCTTAAAGAGATAACCGAAAATTGGGAAGAAATAACAAAAGAATAGATAAATTAAAGAAGTAATAATGATCAAAAATATAGCATTTGATAAAAATTCAGCAGAATGGATTCTTGAAATAATGGATTTAAGTCCAATATGTTATTTTTGTCACGACAAAATAAATAAAGACAACTTGGGTGGAATATTTGATAAAAATAAAGTTTCGTGTTTAAGTTTACCGTGTATATTACGATTAAGTGATTACATTGAAAATAAGGAATGATAAATATGGGAGAAGCTACAGAATATTATACTAATAATTATTTACCTAATTTCGAGGAAGATGAAATTTATAATTTACAAAAATGGAAACCTTATTGTTATGAATCTAAATGTTCAAATGATCATATAAAAAGAATTCCGACACATGGTTCTTGTTGTACATGTCAAAAATGTGGAAATTATCATGATGATTGTATATGTCAATATGTCGAAGAACCTTGTTTATCGTGTAAATATAAGGAATAATTAAATGAATACATTTATGATAGGCGAAATTCTGTACGGTTTCTGTAATGGATATTTTGGAAGAGATAGTTATCAAAACAAAAGAGTTGAAGCTTTTGGAATAGATTGGGTAGTTTGTAGAGATGAACAAGGTTATGTTCATTTTGCTATATTTGAAAACAATGAAGAATTTTGGAGTTATGTTGAAAGATGGAGAAAAGAGGAATAATGGACAGTCCAATGAATAGAATAGGTGGAAAGAGCAATAGTTGTAAAAAAATAGTAGAATTAATGCCAGAACATTTCTGTTATGCGGAAACGTTTTTCGGTGCTGGTTGGGTGTTATTCAATAAACCAATATCGAAAGTTGAAGTTGTAAATGATGTTGATGGTGAATTAATGAATTTCTGGAGAATTATACAAAGAAATCCAGAAGAATTTATAAAACGTGAACAATATGAAATGTATTCTCGTGAATTATACGAAGAATACACTAAAGATTTCAAAAGTGAAAAACATAAAAAATTGTCTGATGTTGAAAGAGCATTTAGATACTTTGTACTAATTAAATGTGCATTTGCATCTAAACTACATGCAGGATGGGGGTATGGTCCGAGCAGAAATCAAGGTCAAGCTTTCTTCAATGAATTTAAAACTATAGATGAAATTTCCAAACGTTTAAAAAGAGTTCAAATTGATAATAAAGATTTCGAACAATTTATCAAAGACTTTGATAGAGACTATACACTTACATTCGCAGATCCACCATATATAAAAGCCGACATAGAAGCGCAATATCAATGTTCATTTACATTACATGATCATCAACGATTATATAAAACATTGAAAGATTTGAAAGGAAAATTCATCCTAACAATAGATGATGCACCTTTCATAAGAGAAAGATATTGCACAGGAGAACAAGGAAGTCAAGGATTTTACTGGATAGATAATACTGTGTTTTATTCGTCTGCAGATAAAGACAACAGAAGACATGTAACTGAGTTAATCATAACTAATTATGACACTAATGAAGTCATAAAACAAAACAAAGCAAAGTTGGAAAAGAAAAAAAATGAAAGTGATAATGGAAGTCAAAGTCTATTAGATTTTATGTGAATGAGGTGATAAATATGGAACAAATATTTAAAAATAAAATATCAGAAGAACAAACATCTTTTTTAAAAGATGCAATTAAAAACTCTATAAGAGTTGAACACACAAAAGAAATAAAACCAACATTTAAATGTAGATTATGTGGATGTACTGAATACGAAGGAGTTTATGGTAATACAAGTATGATTACATTAGGTGGTAGGCAATATCCATCTGTGTATCAATGTAGTGATTGCTCTGTGATATTCAAAGATCCAATTAAGTTTACAAAGATAAATTAAAATGAAAGATATAACAGGACAAGATTGTAGAAGATATGAATGTGCATGTCTTGTTTGTAATATTCATATGACTGCATATCTTTATAAATCTATAAGAGAATTTCAATTAGAATATTTTAAATCGTGTGGAAAATCACCTGAAATATTTACTGATTGTATTCCAATATTACATTAGAAATTATTATGAATATGTAAAATACAGGTATAAATATGGATTTTATAAGAATAGAACCTGAAGAAAAAGGAATTTTTAAATTTATTAGATTAGAAGATGTTCTCAAGAAAGATTCAAAAAGTAAAGTATTTAAATATAAGTATATATATTTACCATTGAAATTTAATGGAGAAGTATCTCTCAGAAAAACTGACACTCCAATGAGACTTAATATATATCCATACATTGTTGGACTTATACATGGTGAACTTACTGTATTAGAACCAATGAATAGCACACCACCACTATATGAAATAGATAGTTCATACACTGACACAATTCCTGCTGAATATATTTCTGATAAAGTTACTATAAAAAGATTAAATGACAACTTAGCCATTATAGATGAATACAAACAACTTTGTGATGTATATTATAAACACAATAAAATAAAGGTATAAATATGGATAAAGAGGTAAATATGGATAAAGAACTAAATAGAAAAATGTTTCAATGGATTGGTGGAAATGAAACAGGCGCAAGTTCCATTACAATCTGGTCGGTTGTTATGGATGTAGAAAATTACAATATAAGCATTCCTTATGATGTTTATGATTTTAATAGATGCTATAATCTATTAAATCTTTGTGATGAAACAACAAAAAAGATTGCTCTTAACAAACTTGCTTTTAAATATGAGAAATGGAGACCTTTTGTATTACATTGGAATAAACTAAGTGAACTGTATAAAGATGGTAATATGAAAGAATTTAATAAATTATTGACTATAATAAAAGTAACAGGAAAATAAATATGTATAACAATAGAATCAAAAAAAGATACCTTCAAGATATGAGCCTTGAAGAACAAGATGATTATTGGCAAGACATTGAAGAACAAGAAAACTTAATAAATCAAAAACGAAAATTAAGAAGAAACTTTTATCAAACACAATGGAAAGATTGTGGTATATTTCTTGGATGTCATGTTGCTGAAAGAGTGTTAAGTCATGTATTTAAAGATGTAGAAAGAATGCCTTATGGAAACAAAGGATTTGATTTTATATGTAATAGAGGATTCAAAGTAGATGTAAAGTCTTGTTGCTTATACTTAAGAGCTAATACATATAGTTTTGCTATAAGAAATAATAAAATAGCAGATTACTTTTTATGTATTGGATTTGACAACAGAGAAAACTTAAATCCTCAACATATATGGTTGATAAAAGGAGATGAAATGATAAGAAGAGTTAAGGTGAAACATTCTAAATTGAATGAACTTAAGGGTTTATCAATAAAAAATAATAATTATGGATTATCTAAACTATCAAAATATGAATTAACAGATAAACTAAAAGATACTATAAAATGTTGTGATATGTTAAAGTCAAATAATATTAAATAATTACATTTTTATTAAATAATTACATTTTTATAAAATTTATTATATACTTATTAAAACAAAACCACAAGCCTTATATACCCTTAACGCTATTATAGTATTAATAAGTTTTATAACAAAACATTACAAATGATATTAATACGGTGAATTTATGAATGAAATAAATGAAAATAAACCGACAGTGAGACAAGCAAGAAAATCTGGTGGAAGTGTCATATTAACATTAACTGATTTTATAAAAGAAAATGAAATTTATATGGTTACAAAAAATGGAAATAATGTAATATTAACAAACATAAAATTAGAAAATCTAAATGGGAAATATCCACCTGAAATTTATCCAGATAATAGAAAGAAGTGAAATAAAGGAGTGAAATAAACATAATGGGCTCGTTGCCAAGACAGGTCTAAGGCATCGGACTTTTATGAATATTGAAGTTGCCACACTAATATGGCGAGTCCGTTATCGGGCATGAACCATTAGTCAGGCTTAAAATGATCCAATCTTCAATATCCAAAGAAATCCGACATTCATGAGTTCAAATCTCATCGAGCCCGTTAATAATAATGTAATAAATAAAGGAGAAGATAAATATGCATACATATAGAGGAAACAAAGGAACAATATTTAATTTTAATTCTGATTTTAGTGGAGAAATTATTATAAAAGATAAGTCGGGAAATGAAATAACAATTTCTGGTAATGATATTATAGAATTTGTTGCATATTGTTATGTATTACCTAAGAAAATTGAAAAATTAGAACAATCAAGTTCTGAAGAATTATTAAATTAGTAGAATAAACAAAGGAGAAGATAAGAAATGAATGATTTGATGGATATAGATGAATTAATAAATGAAAGTATGTTTTGTGAACACTGTAAGCATTATGTATTTCCAACAAGAACACCTCATGGAGATATGTCCAATTTGTAAAGGAGTATTGCAATGACAACCGAATTTATATGTTTAGACGAGACTATGAAAATGGTATCGACAAAAAGAAGAGCAAGAAGAAATGATGGTTCAGTTGTAGAAATAAATTGTCCGAGTGGTTACAATATATTAATTAAAGGAAAAGGATGTTCTTTTGAAAAATATAAGTTACAAATAAAAATAACAGATGAGTATAAACATGAATTATCAGAAGATTCAGAAATATATATTTACAAAAGAGAAATAAGTGAAGCACAAACCTTATTAACACGAACTTTTTACAGAGATATTTGCTATAAAAAAGAAGATAAAGAAGTATTTGAATTTGAGAATAATATATTGTTAAAAGAAAGTGATTGTTTAAGTATTGATGTAAAAAATCCTGATAAAGATATTTATTATGTAAACTTAATTTTAGATATTGAACTAATTAGATTAAATCATAATTAGATAGGAAAGGTAATGTTGTGAAACATGAATGTATAGGAATCAAACATGAAGTTGTAGATTTAGATAAAGCAATTGACAAAATAGAAAAATTAGTTGATACATGGCATCTAAGATATTATCACAGTCGTTTACAAGAAAGACATGATATTGAAATTAATAATAGAGAATGTGAAATTCATAATCTTAAAAAAAGAATTACCGAGTTAGAAAAATATGAACCTAAGAACATAACACCAGAAAAAGTGAACATAAAATTAACTTTCAACAAAACAATGAAAAATTGGAAATGTCAAATGGTGACATTATCTTCAGACTCAAAAAAATACACACCACAATATGATGAGGTTGGTCGTAAATGGTTTATTCCAAAACTAAATGATGATTCATACATCAAAATAAGATTCATCGGAAAAGAATTACATGGTAACTTGATAAGAGGAATATCTGAAAGTTCTGCAATAATTGGAAACACTACATTTAGTAAAGGAGATAATGATAATGGATTTATTTTAAATAAAAGAGCACTAAATTTATTGTTAATCAATCCAAGAGTATGGTTTTATGTGTTAAATAGAACTGAAGATATAGAAATAATTGAATCGAGTGAAGATATAAATGCAACTTTAGAAATTATATAATATTGATTAAGGAATAATTTAAATGGAGTAAAATAAACATGAGTGAAATAAAAGATTATGATAAACTATATAAAAATTTAGATAGTATTCGTACAAATGTATTAAAAATGTTAGACAATTTACCACAAAATGAAATTACAAAAGAACTACGAAAAAAATTATTGGAATGTAAAGATGGTGTTAAATTGATTGAATATACAACCACAATTGTAAATATGCAACTCGTTTATATGAATAAACATTCAGAAATATATACTAACAAATAAACAAATGGACTTGTGGCTTAGTCAGGTAGAGTGTCGGACTTTTAATCCGAATGTCAAGGATTCAACTCCCTCAAGTCCGTCAAAATTAGTCCTATAGTGTAGTGGTCAATCATTTCGGACTTTGATAGAACAGAGTTTGGCAAATTTGTCATATCCCCTCCTTTATGTGATATACGCAACTCCTTTGTCTGTTCTGAAGACATCCGAAGACGCAAGTTCGACTCTTGCTGGGACTATCAACTCATTGAAATCTTCTGGGAAAGATGCCAGCCTGTAGAGTTGGATATTGTGGGTTCGAATCCCTCCGATGAGATTTAAGTGCTGATAAGTCAGTCTGGTAGACTGCCTGCTTTGCAAGCAGAAAGCCGTGGGTTCAAATCCCACTCGGCACATTTAATATAAATAATGGAGAAGAAAATATGGATACAAATATATTTAACATAAAAAGTCAAAAAGCTGAAAGAAGTATTGTAAATATTGGTTTGGATATGAAAATAAAATATCCTGATGATGAAAAAACTATATGGAAATATCCATTGAAAATAACAGATAAGCAATTATTACAACTACCAATCAGATCTGAAATATTAACAGTCCAAATACAAAATGGACGTCCTCAATTATGGGCACTTGTAAATCCAAAATTACCTACTGAAGAAAAACAAATATATATTTATGGAACAGGGCATAAATTATCTAATTCTAATAATTTAAAATATATTTCAACAATACAAATAGATAATGGATTACTTATGTTTCACGTTTTTGAATCTAAAAATAGATTACCTGAAGAAATGTAGTTCTGAACATAATACAAAATAGAGAAGAAAATATGATAAAAGAATTTAAAGTAATTGTAGGAAAAATTGGAACATATTTTCCCATCAAAAAGGATGGAAAGTTAGAAGCATTACGCATTCAAAATGAAATTAGATTATTAAATTGGAAAAATGAATACTATGTTTTCGAAAATGAAAACAACTTATATAATGTATTTGTTACACTTGGAGATACTATAGGATGGATTTCAATTATTGATGTTAAAAAAGAATCTTTTGATTTATGTATCAAAGCTGATAAAAATGCTGTTGTTAAATATCTTAAATAATAACAGGAGAAGAGAAATATGATAAATCTAAGTGTAAAATGTAGTATATGTGGAAAAGAAGAATCTGACACAGAAGTTATAAAAGAAGTGTCTGGAATAATAGAAAAATATAATTTAGAAGCAGATTACTATCTGCATCTGTTAAATGTGATGAGTGGAAAATGTATGAGTTCATCTGAACATAGTTTCCTATTTGATGAAGTGTTTCTAACTCAAATGGAGGAACTTGTTAATAAACACAAGAAAAACATAGAAGACATGAATGAATTGAATATTTCGAACGAAGGAATAAAAAAGGAAGTTGATGAACTGATTATAAAAACTAAAGAAATTCAATCTAAATATAATTCCAATGAAGATAGAATAAATAATTTGTATAATAGCAACAATGATTGCGTGAAAGAAATTGAAGATGCAACTGGTCTTGGAAAAATAGATATTTGGTCTTAATATATTTAAATGTTATGGTGGTTTAAATGGTATCAATAAAAACAATAAAAAGAGATATACCTCAAACACATAAAAATGGACATGCAGAATCAGTAACTCAAGAATTCATTAAAAAAGATGGTATAATATACTGTCTTTCATGTGGAAAAGAAAATTCATTTGAAGATGGTGTATGTATAGAATGTGGAAAAAACATATTTTTATCAACAATTATATCCGAAATAGTAGGTGGATATATTGAATTGGTAAAAAAAGGAAAAATTAAAGATTATTATCACAAAAAGCGTTATTCAAAAAGTATTATCAAAATGAATTCAAAAAGAATGATTCATCAATTATTGATAAATAAAAACAAAATCAATATTTCTAAAGAAATTGTCAATAAAATTTATAATGCAAATATAACTTAGTTAGTTAGAGAAAAAATGAATGAGGTATAAATGTGATCAAACAAGAATTATTAAGTAAAATAATTGAAATAATATTTAAATTATGAGGAATAAAATATGATAAAAAAATTAGTAAAAGTTAAGACTAGAATATGGTATATAAAAGATGGAAAAAAAATAGATGGAGCACATGAAAACATAAGTGGAGATGTATCTATGATAAGAGGAGATGTGTCTGATATAAGAGGAGATGTGTTCAATATAAGTGGAGGTGTATCTGAGATAAGAGGAGATATTGATGAATGTCAAATAACAGATGAAGAAAGAAAAAAAGGAATTGATATTGAAGATTTAGTGATGTAATACATCAATATTTTTAATTCTTTAAACAAACAAACCATATAGTAATAATTCGAACGAATGCGGGAATTTCCTGTTTATTTTTTTTTCAATGATAAATAGGTTATGTGGTAAGCATTCACAGGAGATAAACCAAGAAACACAAAATACTAAACATTAAACATAAAACAATAAATATAGTACAGTTTGTACTTGTTGCACAGAATTCGAATAAAAGTATTCATTATTAATGAATATTGTACAGAAAATTAAATAATAAATAAAGAGAAGATAAATTATGGCTAAAAAATCAACAATAGTGACTTCAGAATCAAAAATGGATGAAATATTTGGACAAGATGAAATACAGAAAGGTATTTTACCACCATATCCAACACCTAATATAGGTGAAGCAGCAAAGACTTTTACTATCCAACCAATAATCGATGCAGAAGGTAATCCAAGATTACTTGAAACTGTAGAATTTGACAATGGACCAGGAGACTTTATGCGAGTAACTGATGTAGTAAATGGTAAAGATAATTATGAGACTATTTACCAAATAAATGCTGGAGGATCAATAAAAATGGCATTGAATGCAATTAGAAATGCACCAGCAAATAATTTTACAAGCTATAATGATCTCATTGGAAAAACATTTTCTATTGTTGCTACAGCATATGGAAAATTTATGTGTAGAGAATGTAGCGGAAAAGGTTGCAAGATTTGTGGTGGAACTGGAAAAGGAAAAGTTTTTAGCTTGACATTAAGAAATGATTTGATGAGTCCGACAAAGTCTACAAAAAAAGAGATTGATCAATTCTAAATAAATGAGTTCTAAACTAAAAAATAAATTGATTGCATCATTATGATGCAATTCAAAATTTTTTTTGACAATAAATATGAATCAAAATAAATGAATAAACAAACTTTAAATATAATGTTTTAGATTTATTATGGTTAAATCTGACGCAGTTGAATCTGATGTAATTGAATATACTGTAGTTTTATTATATGATTGGAACAAACACGGAAGTGATATAAAGAAAATGTTCCAAGATAATAAATTGCAGTGGGATTCGACCAAAATAAAGTCTTTGACAAATGAAGAATTAATAAATGAATATAAAAAATTCAAAGTCAACAATGATTTCAGACTTGACACAACAATGACAGGTTCATCTGGAATATATAAAAATGATAGTGATGATATAGCAATTAAAATTGTCAAGATAGATAATATCAACAATATGTTAATTGTATATAAAGGAATTGAAGAAAACTTTTATGTAGAACTTATTAAAAAATTCAGAGATATTGGTTGCTTAGTAATTAAAATTGTTGATGATGAAATTGTATTTAAAAAAAGAATAAATGTTGAATTAATAAAATATTTAAATGATGTTCAAGGTGAAAAAAATGTTAAAATTAGAAATTTTATCGAAAAAACAAATTTACTCGTATCATTGTATAGTGATGATTTTAAACAACAATGGATTAATTGTATAAATAATAATTGATATGTATGACGAATAGTGAGTTAGTTAGATGGCACTTTTTTGAAACCACCACAAATCACTCCCACCATCTAATTAATCACTCGTTAGAATATTATATTGATTAAAATAAGGAATTAAAATAAGGAAATAACAATAATGAAATTATTAGTAATAGATATAGATTATCACCCAAATAGAATTGGAGAACCTGTGTTAAGAATATACGGGAAAATAGTTGGAACTTCAGATGAAGGAAAAGATGTAATTCTTCATGCTAAAGGATTCGAACCTTATTTTTATGCAAACATTGAGTGGTTAGCAAAAGATGATATAGAAAAAGCACTTGGTGCATATGTAAAAAGAATTGAATTAGTAAAAAGATACCAACCAATAGGATATCAGACTAATAAATCAGAAATGATAAAAATTGTACTTTTTAATCCTAAAGCAACTCCAGAATGTAGAAAGTTACTTGAAGAAATTGATATTCAAGTAATGGAGGCAGATGTTCAATTCAAAAACAGATTCTCGAATGACACTGGCATAGGGGGAATGAGTGTAATTGTGTTTGATCAATTCGGAAAAGAATTAGCAAATTATGGTTTAAATTGTAATCAACTTTATATTGTAAACTATAAAGAAATAAGAGTAATTGATGAAAAAGTAAACATTGAATATTAAAATAGGAAGGTAAGTATGATATTTAATACAAAGCTTGAATACAAAATTTTTTAAGAGCACAATCACTTAGTAATTATACATATGAATGTATTATAATAGATGAAATTGATTATAAAAAAGTTTGTAAAATTAAGTATGTGGATAAACAACCTAAACTCCAACGTATAGATATGATATTTTTAAGACCATTTAGTATTCCAACAGAATACAAACATAGTATATTCATTATGGATAAAAATGGAAAGGAAATTCCAGATAATACTAAAATAAGAATAAAATACTGTAGAGATAAAATCCAAACTTATGACATAGCAAGACTTTATTATTCTGATGTAAAGAAAGAATTTAATTTTCATAATAATGTTAGAGTAAATTGTGAACGTCCTAACTACAATATTATAGCTCACAGTTGTCATCTTATAATAGAAATAATAGAACACAAAGTTAACATTCCCAAAGAAAATATAAAATTCAAAATTAAAATTGATTATTGGACAAATTATTGGGTAGAGTTTTGGCATCCATGAAAAATAAAAATAATATATGAAAAAATAAATATTGAATATTGAGGAATTAAAATGATTACATACACATGTAATAGATGCAAAGGTTCAGTAACAGCTGAAGTTATAAAAGATGAAAATATTGAAACACAATACAACAAAAAAATAAAAGAATTTCGAAATAAGATTTTAGAACATAATTCAAATAAAAAATTTTATCAAAATAAATGGTCATTACAATCAAATATAAATGGACTTGTTGGAATTGTAGAAAAAAGTAATATTAGTAATAAAATTACTTATGAAAAACTTCTGTATGATACTTTCTTAATACAAGATGAATATTACTATACTGAATGTCCAACATGTACATATAGAAATTATTTTAAAAAATCTGATAATAAAGGAATGACATTAAGAACTCGTAAATTTTTAGAAAGTGAAGGAATAAAAATTAATAATGACATTAGAGTATAATAAATTGATGAAAAATATGGAATTAATTAAAGGATAAGATTAAATGATAATTGACATTACAATGCCTATAATTTATGCTATAATAACAATTATATTTTTATTATTGTTTATATAGTTGATAAATACCAAGAAAATTACTTTCTCAGTAAACATACAAAAAGTTATCATAACTCAAAAACTGGCGGAAGAATGAGATTTTAAAATGAATTGTGCATCATGGTTTTGTGAAAATTGTGGACATCATAATTTTATATGTGATTATGAATGTAAAAATTGTAGAATAAATTACAGTGATTCATATAAATTATATAAAGAAAGGTAAATAAAAAATGACAACATTAACATCAAAATCGGTATATGTAGTTGGTATATCAGATGCAGAAGCAAATAGCATTGTAAGTATTCATAGAACTTATGAAGGTGCTTTGAAATCATGGAATAAAGAAAGAATAAAACTCATAAAGCGATATAAACAAAGCAAATATCAAAGTATAGTTAGAGGATGGTCACATGATTTTGATAATGGAGATAATATAGAAATTGAAAATCTTTCATGTGAAGATCCTGAAAAAATAGATAATTATCCACAAGAAACACCATATATTAGTGAATTTAAATTATTGGATTGATTTAACATGATAACAGAAATAAACAAAAATTTGTGGGATTTTGATTCAGAACAATATTATCGAGTAATAACTACAAATGGTAATATAAAGAAAAATAATGAAGCTGTGATGGGAAAAGGAATTGCATTACAATCTGCACAAAGATATAAACAATTACCATCAGAATTAGCAAAAAGATTAAAACTATATGGAAATGTAGTTAATATATTTCCAGAGTATAAGATTATAACATTTCCAACAAAAAATAACTGGAGAGATAATTCAACTTATGAATTAATAGAAAAATCGTGTAATAACTTACTTATGTTATGTAAATATATTGATATTAAGAAAATTGTAATGCCAAAAGTTGGATGTTCAAATGGTGGTTTAGAATGGAAAAAAGTTAAAAAAATATTGTATGAAAAATTAGATAAAACTGATATAGATGTAATAATAGCAAGGATTTAACATGAAACTAAGAATAATCTCCTTTGATGGAGAAATGTTACCCAAATTAAATGCAATGCCTAATTCAGAATTTGATCCAATAATGCTTTTATCATTTGCTGCAAATTATAACATTATGCATGATAAAAAGAAAGTAATATTTGTTCTTAATAGAGATAAAAATCTCCCTGAAGGAGAACAGATAAGAGATGAAGATGTCATAGTTCGATTTAATGATGAAAGAAGAATGATTCTTGGATTGGAGTTTCTTATCAAAAATTGTGATGTCATAACTGGTTATAACATAGCAGGATTTGATATTCCATACATAATAGACAGAGCTAAAGCATTAAACATGAGTAAATTATCGATTGGGAATGCTGATGGTACATTGTGGTATAGAAAACATACAAGTAAAGGTTTATCGGTTTATAGTATTGGTGGTGTAAAAGGAAAAATAGTTTTTGATGTTCTTTACTTGATAAGACGTAATGATGAATCTAATACTATTAAGAAAGAATTTAAATTCAAAAGCAATAAATTGGAAGATACTGCAAAAATAGCATTAGGAAAAGAGAAAAAAGAATTTTCAATAGAAAAAATGATAGATTACTGGGAAAATGGAACTGATGAAGAAAAATTCATTAATTATTGTTCAGTAGATTCAGAGTTAGCACTTGAATTTATAACGAAATTCCGTTTATTAGATAAATTTTTAATGCTTTCAAAAGAATCTGGAAAACTTACTCAAGACATAATAGATTCTCAAGGATTTGGAAGTCTTGTAGAAAGTAAACTAATGAATAATTTTACTAAAATTGGTAGAGTTCTTCCTTGTCGTGGAAAATCATCATCTAATAATGTTGTTATAGATGAAGATGATCTTGCTGGAGCATTTGTATTAGAACCAAAGCTTGGAATCACTGATAATGTTGCAAGTGGGGATTACACAAGTTTGTATCCAACATTAATGATAAAACATAATATATGTCCAACAACAGTTATACTTGATAATACAATACCAGATAATGACAACATGATCATTGTAAAAAATGATGAAGATAAAGTTATGGGAAGATTTGTTGAACCTTCTATATTAAAAGGAGTTATTCCTTCAATACAAGAAGAATTAATGACAAAAAGAAAATTGCTAAAAATTGAGATGAAAAAATATGAAAAAGGTTCACTCGAATATTTAATGTATGATGCTCAACAAAATGCAACAAAAATATTACTAAACACATTTTACGGTTTTACTGGAGAACAAGGAAATAAGGTTTATTGTTATCAAGTAGCAAGTTCTGTAACTGGTTCTGGAAGAAAACAAATTAAATACACAATTTCAATGATAGAGGGAAAAATTGTGTCATATAAAGGAAAAAATTACACTGTAAAAGTTGTTGCTAGTGATACAGATAGTGTTTATGTAAGAGTAATTCCAGAAGATATTAATGAAAAATTAGATAGAGAAACTGTAATTGCTATAACAACTGTTAAGTTTGATGAAATAAACACAACTCTTGAAAAACCAATGAAATTAGCTCCTGAAAATTATGTAAAAAGAATGTTAGTTACAGCAAAGAAAAGATATACAATGATTATTGTAGATGAAAATGGAAAAGAAAGTGTAATAAGCAAAGGAATAGAAACTCAAAGAAAAGATTGGTGTGATTTTGCAACAGAAGCAATGACAATTGCTAATGATCTTATATTATATGAAAAAGATGTATTAATAGGAACAAAAAAAGTAATTGAATTTATCCGAAATGAAGCAAATAAATTAAAAAATGGAAAAATTGATCCACATAAATTAATATTATCAAAAAGTTTGTCAAAACCATTAACTGCATATGATAATAATGCAATTCACGTGAAGGTTGCAATCAAAATGAAAGAACGTGGTCATCCGAGTGAAGTTGGAGATAGAATACAATATATTGTAATGGATAATGGTAAAAAACTAATAGGAGATCAAGCAGAAGAAGCAGAATATGTTATTAAAGAATTATTGAAAAAACAACCTGAAATTATATCATCAACAATAGTTAATATTCAACAAAAAGATAAAAATAATTCCGACATAAAAGAAACATCTCTTGTTTTAAACACAATAAATAAAAATAAAATTAACTATGATTATTATATATATAATCAATTATTTCCTCCAATAGAAAGGATTCTCACATCTATTGGAGTAGATAAAAGTTTGTTATGTGTAGATGAGCAACAGAAATCTTTGTTTGACTTCTGAGGATAATTAAATGGAAATTTCCATAAAAATAATAAATGAGGATTGTTCAAAAGGTATCCTTTTATTAGATGATTATTCAATAGATTTAGTTGTTACATCACCACCGTATAATGTAGATTTAGGAAATAATAAATATCATAAAAATCCTTATGATTTATATGTTGACAATAAAGATCACCAAGAATATATTTTATGGTTAAGAAGTATTTTTGAAAAATTATATCCAAAAATGTCAATTGGAGGAAGAATTTGTATTAACATAGGAGATGGTGCAAATGAAAGTGTTCCAACATCAAGTGATATAATCCAATTTATGAAAGAAATAAAATATATACCACTTACTCATATAATATGGAACAAAAATCAAATTGGTAATAGATTATCATGGGGTTCATTTAAAGATGCATCATGTCCTTCTTTTCCAACTCCATTTGAACACATATTAGTGTTCTATAAAGAAAACAAAAAATTACAACGTATGGTAGGCGAAACTGACTTAACTAAAGAAGAATTTATTGAATGGTCTTTGGCAATGTGGAATTTCAATCCTGAATTTAAACAAAAAGAGTTTGGACATAATGCAATGTTTCCTGAAGAATTACCAAAGAGATGTATTAAAATGTTTTCATATGTAAATAACACAGTTTTAGATTTATTTAATGGTTTGGGTACAACCGCTGTTGTATGCAAAAAATTAAACAGAAACTATATAGGATTTGAAATAAGTAAAGAATATTGTATAAAATCAGAGAAACGACTAAAAGAAATTGATGAACGTATAGAATCTAACAAAAAACAACAATCTTTACTTGATTTTTAGGTTTCTAAATGAGAATAGCAGACATAGAATTTATAAATTATGAAAATGCTAACAAAACAGGTGTTGGATTGCAACTCGTTGAAAATGATACACTTGTTTTCTTTAATTTACATAAAATAAAAGATGATGAATTAAAGGAAATATTAAATTACAAATCATTTACATATAAATCATGGCAAAAAGGTAGAGTAACTGAATATTTCGTATATAAATATGGTTATGGATTAGACTCTAAAGTTGTGTGGTGTTATGCAGGATTTAGTCCAATTCTTATTAGATTATTACAACATAAATATGGTTATACAATAAATGGTAAAGAATTATATAAAGCAAGAGAAATAGCAAGACTTCCTAATATGAAATTTTCATTATGGGATTTTCAGAGAGATGCAATTGAAAAATGGATTGAGAATGGTTGTTACGGTATTCTCGCCTGCCCAACATCAAGTGGGAAATCTATAATTGGATGTTCTATAATCAAAAAGATGAATGTTCGTACTATTATATTAGTACACACAGCAGATTTATTAATCAATGTGTGGTTCAATTATTTAACTCAACAATTCGGTGAGGATATAAAGGATAGAATTGGAATAATTGGTGGTGGTTTGTCGAGTAAAGATAGAAAAATGATGCGAATAATTGGAAATGATTTCGATGAAAATATAAAAAAGGACATTGTTATTGCAACAAGTCAATCACTATTATCAGGAAACAAATTGCCGCAATTAGGCAAAGAACATTTTGGATTAATGATAACTGACGAATGTTTACCATATAATACTATAATACATACATCAAAAGGTGTATTTAAGATAGGAGAATTATATGATATGTATAATAAATATGATACAAAAAAATATGTTACTAATATCACAACACAATCTTTGAATTTTGACACAACTACTGTTGTTGATAATTATTTTATTCCAAAGAAAACGTCATTCAAAAAAATATATGAAATAGAATTGATAAATGGTACTAAGTTTAAAGCATCATTAAATCATAAATGTTTAACATGTTACGACAAAGGAATCATTAAATATGTTAAATATGAAAAAATTGAAATTATAAAGAATATAGGTTATTTAAATAAACAAACTAAAAAAATTGAATTTTCAAATGTTGTTAGTAAAAAATATATATCTGAAGAACAATGTTACGATTTAGAAATATTAACAGATAATCGTGATGTTAATCATAACTATTTTATTGAAGATGGAATAAATGTTCATAATTGTCATCATTACTCTGCAGATCAATTCAGAAAAGTTGCAAGTGCAATAAGAGCAGTATATCGTCTTGGTCTTTCCGCCACTTTACATCGGAGTGATGGGCTTTCACCAGTATTTTATGCATTATTAGGAGATGTCAGATATAGAATAGGAATCAAAGAATTGGTAAAAAAAAGATTATTGGTAGAACCAATATTCTACAGCATTATTATAGAAGATGATGAAGCATGTAATAAAATTAGAAGCTGTAGATACAAACTTTTGGAATATAGTCGTTACGTAAAAAAAGTATCAGGTTCAAGCGAACTAAAATTTAGATATATATTAGGATTGTGTAAATCACTGAAAGACAAAGGTAAAAAATTCATGCTATACACTGATTTCGTGAACAGATCAGGAATGGATGAAGATGGTGTATTTGATGCTGAATCTGTTTTCACAAGAGATGATTATGTAAAAGGATTATTAGAATTAAAAATTAAAGTCGTTGGAATATCATCAGATATGAGTGGGGTTCAACGTCAATCAATATTCAATAAAATTGGAAATAATGAGTTTGATGGAATTGCATTCGGAGCATTGGGAAGTGAAGGTATAAACATACCTATAATAGAAGCAATCATACTTGCAAACGCAACAGCATCAACAATCAGATTTCCACAACGTGTTGGAAGAGCAATGCGATTATACACAAACAAAAAAAATTGCTATATTTATGAAATATTATTAAATGTGGCAAAAGAATTAGAATGGTCTGAAAAAAACTTTTTAGAATATGAAGAAGAAGGATTCAAAAAAGAAATGATAAGAGTTAACAATGATGGATATTTGATAAAGAAAGAAATTAAGGAAAACTAAAAATAATTGTAAACATTAGGAGAAAATATAAATGACAGAAACAGACACATTAGGATTAGGGATTGGATCAATCTTTGATAAAATAAGTAAATTTGATGATGTAGATAAAAAAATCAGTAAAGAAGATGATATGATAGGTAAATCTTCTAATCGTAAATTAGAGAAACCTTGGAACATCAAAATACAACTCGGTGTGGATTTTTTTACTGAAACATTTGCTTTCATAAAGGAGATGGGGTATGATGTGATTTTTGGAATATCTCCAAAAGAATTAACGATATTTAAGCTTGATCCAAGCACATATTACTTGACATATATAAAAATAGCGAAGACAGAAATGTCTGAATATATCAATACAGATGCAATTGATGTTAGTGCAATAGATATTACAGATGATTCTAATGCTTCAATTTCACCACCACCAGAAATAATTGTGTATGTCATATTAGATATTCTTGAAGAAATATACTTAAATCCCAAGTATCCAATTGATATATATTTTGACACAAAAATAGAAAAAAGAATGTATATTGTAAATGGAAAAAGTATAGAGTCAAGGAGACTTGAAGATACATCAATTAAAGACAACCCAAGTCTGAATACGTATAGAGGAAATTATTTTTCTAAAATGACAGAACTTATGAAAAACGAAGATTTTGTTGATATAACTGTGGGGCATCCTGCGTTCAAAACTGTATTAACAACTCTTGCTAAAAAAATATCAAAAGACAAAAAAACAAATGGAGTACTTACAATTAAATTTGAAACATCAGATATAACTTTTCTTATAGGAAATGATGTTCAAACAAGTGATATACAAATGTATGGAGATGACATTGTAATGAGAGCAGAACGACCTATATCAATCATGATGCACATAGAACATCTTGTTAAGTTTGGAAAACTCAAATTTACAAATAATATAATTCTTCATATTCATGAAACATTACCGAGGATAATTGAAACAAGATTTGGAGCAGGCAATATTAAACTTTATTATTTGATCGCTCCAAGAGTAAAAGTAGAAGATTAAGAAAATTTATCAGAAAAATAACATAAAAGGGAATTTATGAATCAACAAACAATTTTAATTGACAAAAATATACCAATTCCAAAATATCTATGGAAAATAAAAGAAATTGATGTAAATATGATATCTTTCACAAAACACATAACATCAAATCCGATGGAATCTTTAACTGATCAAACAAAAACAATTTTAACTATAAGTGATTCGATAGGAACAGAAAACCATAAGGTCACTCCAGATGTTCAATTAAAAATGAGTGGAAAGGTTGGTGAATTTGTAAAAGAGTTTGAGTCATACAAACACAACAATAATGTAAAAATTAGAAAAATAATAATGTTGTATAATAACTTATAAATGATATTGAATAAAAAGTAATTAACACAAACTATTATACTTTATAAACATAATTTTATAAATTTAATTTTATATTTTAATAATTTAGATAGACCAAAAGCCTTATATAGTATTAACTCTAATAAGGTATTAAGTTTAGATTTTATTAAGTTTTGATTAAAAATTTATTAGAAACTGATTAGAAATTAATTAAGACTTTCGTAATCAAATACTAATTTTAATAAGTTGTTATGTTAAGAGGTAATATTATGGTATGGATAGAAAAAAGAAAAATAACTCAAACAAAAAAAGGTGCAGTCATAAGTCTAAATTCAGAATATTTAGATGAAATAGGATTGTCTGTTGGAAAAAGATATACAGTAATATATGATGACAACACTAAAACAGTAAGTGTGTCGGATAACGAAATTGAATCTGTTATCATTAAGAGTAATAAAGGAGTAAATAATGAAACAAGAAGATCTTAAAAAGAATATAAAAGAAAAAATGTTGCTTGAATCTCCAAGTGGTGCTGGTAAGACAAACTTAGCTTTAAAGATTACAAAAATATATGCCATGAACAATAAACGTGTTTTGTATATTGATCCGGAACATGGAACAGACAGAGACTTAAAAATGTTTGGCGATTTAACACCAAAAGAATTAGAAAATATTGAATTAATTCATGCAACAAATGTTGATACTTACATTAAATATATGTATGGTTGGTCGGAAGATAAATCAATTGGACCACAAAGAAACATAGTTCAATATGGTACAAATTATGATCTTAAAGTTTGTGATGGATTAGGAACAGAAATAGAATTATATAAAGCTAAGTTATCACAAAAGTTTCAAGCTCAAGGTTACTATGAAATTGGAGGCAAAAGATTTGATATAATCAATAAAGATACATGGGTATTACCTTATCAATTCTATGGTAAACTTTATGATCAAATTAAGGAGGCATTAGTAGTAATGCTTGATCATAAATATGACATTATTGCAACTTTACATCCTCTAAAACAAACTGAATCACAGCAAGAATTACAGCAGTCATTTTATCAAAAATTTGATAGTGTAGTCAGACTACATAAACAATTACTCGCAAATGGACATCCAAGATGGTCAGCAACAACAGTGAAAAATAGAGGAAGAGAAAGTCCTGAAAAATCAAATCACATGGATACAGTTGATCCATTAATAGTGTGGTTTATCAATAAATTTAATATGAACGTTGAAGAAACTTTAGAAAGATTAGGAATGTTAGAAAAATCTTCAGAAAAGGTAAAGTGATCATAATGATAAGAAGTTCAATTGAACCTGGAACAACTGTGTGGAATACTGAATTTGGTTTTGGAATATTTAAAGCAATGGCAAGACGCAAGGATAAAGCTATTATTAGATTTAAAAATGAAGAAGAATTAATAGTATTACCAAGGAAAGATTTGACAGAAATTGAAGATGAACTTAAAGAAGAACAAAAGCAAGAATTTAATCCACCAATTTAACAATCAAGGTAATAATGATAACACCACATAAAATATTAGTTGAAGAATATAGACCACATAAACTTGATGACATTATTGGTCAAGATAATATAATCAAAAGACTTAAAGTTTATGTGGCAACAGGAAATCTTCCACATCTAATATTTTCTGGACCACCTGGATGTATTTCAGGCGATTCTGTAATATTCACAAACAAAGGATTAATTACAATAAAAGATATGTTCGAAAACCACAAAAAGATGAATGATATTAAAGTTGCTTGTTCAGATTTAAATGGTGGGACATTTTTCAAAGAAATTGAAGAATATTTTAAGTTAGAAAATAAAGATATTATAAAAATAAAAACAAGATTTGGTTATGAAATTAAATGTACACCTGAACACAAAATAGTTGCTATGGATAATAAAGGTGTATTAAAATTCATTGAAGCTAAAGATATAAATGTAAATGTGTCTATACCAATACTTTATAATTCATGTAGCTTTGGTGAAAATGTCAGAATGAATTTTGATGAAGGTCAATTTTCATTATTTGATTATGATGATCAATTAAAGAAAGAAATCTTGAATAACAAAAGAATTGGTGTAATTGAATATAAAAATAATAACAAAGGTGGTAATACTGGAAAAGCTTTAATATATCCTTTTATTATGAATGAAGAACTTGCAGAATTTTTAGGTTATTTTATATCCGAAGGTAATATAGATTCAAACACTATTCATATTACAAATACAGATAAAAACCTTAATGAAAGAATAGATTACTTATTTAGTAAAGTGTTTAATTTAACATCAATCGTTTCTAAAGAAAAAAGAATAAATAATGATGATTTTGGAAGACATATAAGTTCAGTTGGACTAACAGAATTTTTAAATAAATTATATTTAAACAAAAAATCAAAAGAAAAACATGTTCCTATTGAAATCCTGAGATCTTCTAAAGAAGTATATATATCATTTTTAAAAGCTATATTCAGTGGGGATGGATATGTAACAAAGATGGGCAGACGAGTTGGGTATTCAAGTATGTCTAAGAAACTGTGTGAACAAATACAATTAATGTTACTAAATTTAGGTATATTTTCATCTTTAAATGAAAAAGATGCTTATTGTAACGATAAATATTGTGGAAAAACTTATGATATTTTAATACAAGGAAAAGATGTATTAAAGTTCAAAAATATAATTGGATTTACCTTAGAATACCGACAAAATGATCTAAATATGATATGTAAAGAAATAGAAGAAAAAGGAACATATAATCAAAGAACATTAAAAAATTTAGAATCTTACATAGAAAAAGTATATGATGAATTTAAGAAACTTGGAAGATGGAATGATATAAGAGAATATTATTTAGATTATGGTGTTAAGTCATATAGATGTTATACAGCTAAAGATGCATTAATTAAACGTGGTGAAAAAACTATTAATGAATATATAAATGGTGGAAAATGTCCAACTAAAGAAAAATTATATAAAATACTTTTATCTATGAAAGAATGTAAATATATGGATGAATACAAATATTTAATGAACTTATGTGAAATGAATGTAGATTATGATATTGTAGAAGATATAAAATATGGAAAAGAAGATGTATATGATATTACAGTAAAAGATTTACATCATTATATAGCAAATGGATTCATTGTACACAATTCTGGCAAAACGACTGCGGCAACTGCATTAGCAAAAGAACTATATAGAACAGATTTTAGTTTAAATTTCTTAGAAATTAATAGTTCAGATGAACGTGGAATTGGAGTTGTTAGAGATAGAATAAAATCATATGCATCTGTTTCATCAATTGGTGATGTACCATTTAAAATAATATTTCTTGATGAAGCAGATGCTTTAACATCTGATGCTCAAGGAGCATTACGAAGAACTATTGAAAAATACACGAATTCTTGTCGTTTTATACTTTCTTGTAATTATTCATCGAAAATAATCGAACCAATTCAAAGTCGTTGTGCCGTATATCGATTTAAAAGACTACAACCTAATGCTGTTATATTAAGGTGTAAATATATAGCAGATCAGGAAAAAATAAAAATAGATTCAGAATCACTTGAAGCAATTGCATACCTTGCTGAAGGTGACTGTAGAAAAGCAGTTCAATTATTAGATAATTCAAAACTATCTTTAACACCAGATCATGACACTGTATCTATAAAAGATATATATGAAACAACATCATTCATTGAACCAAAAATAATGATTGATATACTCAAAAATGCACTGTCATGTAAATTCCTTTCATCACTCACCTTGATGGAAAACTTAATTATGGATGGTATATCTGCAGAAGATATAGTAAAGCAATTAATGAAACGTGCAATGGAACTACATCTTCCACATGAAAAAATCAATATTGAATTAGTGGATATAATAGGTGAAACCCATTGGCGAATATCTGAAGGAGCAAATGAACTTATTACATTTAAGCAGATGATAGCAAAAATGGTTAAACTTGGGAGTTTAATATGATAAAAAATAGATATAAAACATTTGAGATTATTTCTGAAGAAGAAATAGAAAAATATAAAAATATGGAAAGAAATGAGATATCAGTTTCTTTAATTACACTAAAACAATCATTGAAATTGTTAGAATCATTAGGAATTCAAGAATCTGAAAACATAAAAATGATACTATGTTATACATTATCTGACAGAGGATTTGTAATTACATCCAATGATAAAAAATTTGGAATAAAAATGGAGAATAAAAAAGAATAATAAGTTACATGGATCTGGTGATAATAGATGAATATAATGTTTATATGTGGAGACTGTAATGGTCAAAGTGATGGAATCCTAAGAAAAAGAACTAACTATGATAGCACAACAAATATAGATGAATTAGATGTTTGTTGCTTATTTTGTGGAAAAGTGTTAGCAAGAACATATACTTCAAGAAGTTTTATTAGTGTAAAACAAGAAGAATTATGGGAAGAAAATAAATTAAGGAGAAAACAAAATGACAGGAATAATGAAAGAATGGGTAAATGAACTTGGTCTTAGACATCAAGGAGTACTTGTAAGTGCTGTACGTGGTGTTGACAATGAAAAGAAAAATGATCCGTCAAAAACACTTCTTAGGTCTTATCGTGATGTAATTTTAGTAAGTTTTAATGATCATCCATCAAGTTTTATTGATATAGTTTGTTTAAATGATGTTAAAATTAGAATGGAAACTATATTAAAAGATTTTGATCATTATCCTATACATTTTGTTTCTCATTTAATACTTGCTGCTGAGATAATTGGATATAAACATCCTGATATACCAACTAAAAGATTATGGAAATGGTTTTATGAAACATTTGTTCATAAACTTCATCTGAACCCAGAAACAGAAATTCAATTAGATGAAAGACTTACTTGCAATGAAGAAGAATTTTCAAAACGAGATAAATTGGGAATTGAACATTTTGAAGAAATAAAAGATAATTTATATAAGGAATAAATATGGAAAATATAGATTATATGAATAAAATAATTAGCTATCTTAATGATGACAGACCTGCACATGCTTATGCAGAAATGATAAGATATATGGAGCATTTAGAACTATTTCCAGAAACCAAACCAACAAAGTTCTCAGACTTTAGAACAGAATTCTTCAAACGGCTTGAAGAAAAAACAGTATGGGAAAAAGAACAATTAAAGACATTGTTTTATGATATATATTTCAAAATTTCAAATTAAAATATAGATTAAAATTTACTAAGTATGTTAAACAATAAACAAATAAGCTCAATCATTGTAATGAGAGGAATTGGTTATACACAACAAGAAATTGCCGATGAATTAAAAATATCAAGAAGAACTGTCACATCATGGTTAAGAATGTTAAAACGTGAAAGTAAATCACATGGAATATATAGAATATATTGCCTCCATATAGATATAGTAGATATTATATTAAATAAAATAAAAGAAGAATTTAAAAAAAAGGAGGAGAATCTAAATGGAAAACATATTAAAAGAAATTAATCTAAAAATAAAGGAAATTGCACAAAGTGAAGAAATTGACACTAATAGATTAACTGAACTGATCAATGTGCGAGATAGATTAAAATCGTACAACATTACAAGTGTTTCTCAAGTACAAGGACTTAGTGTTCCAGTTCAACCTACTCAAGGTTTTGGAATGAGACAACATCAAAATAACAGTATTTATGATACCTTAACAGATATTGCTAATGTATATTTAAAAAATCAAACAAAACAATTTGATCACAGAAATGTGAATGATTTAATGTGTTATCATAAATTTATTTCTAAATTAGAAGATTCGTCAGATATAATAATTAATACTGAAAGAGTTAAAATTAAAAATAATATAGAAGAATTAATAATGAATGAATTTAAAAATATCATACATGAAAAAAAGAATAAAGAAGAGGATAAAATAATAGAGGTATAAACATTATGAAAGTATATTTTCCGTCAACATTTGGGGACTTAAACATCGAACAAAATGAAAAGAATGTAATATTAAGTACTGTCGACTTAACAATTACCGAAGAAATTGTTTTAAAAGAAATAGTAAAGAAATTTTATCATGAAAAAGCAAAAGAACCTACAGATTATGAAAATACAAAAATTATACTTAGTAACACTAAACTTGAAGATGTGCACAAGTTTATGGTTAAGAAATTAAAGAAAAATAAACCAACACTAACTGCGATAAAGTTAAAAGATGGAAAACTTGAACTTGTAGATGAAATCAAACCTGAGCATAAAGAAAAAGCAGATAAAGCAGTAACAACTCAAAAACCTCCACGTGGTTGTCCAATGCCTGAGATGACATTACAAAAAGAAGTTCGAGCATCTACAGTTCTTAAAGAATTTCTAACACCACAACAGATAGAAGATTTCGATAATCATAAATCTTTTATTTCAATAGGAAATTATACTCATCATCCTTATCTTATTATGTCTCGATGGAATCCAAAAATAGAAAAGTTTGGACAAGTTTATGATTTAGTCGACAAACATAGAGTATGTACTTCATGTAAGGAAATACCACCTTCTGAGGAGATGCTATCCATGAAACTCTCAGTTGAATTAAATGAATTAGATTTTTTAAATACACCAATATCATGATAAATCATACAATTGAAGAAAGTAAGCATAATATTACAATAAAAGTTAGTAGTAAATATATATACAAAAGAAGATTCGCACCACATATGACTTTAAAATGGTCAAAAAGAGAAATTTTAGAAGATAAAGTAAACAGAAGTAGAAATTACAAAATAGATTAAAGGAAAAAATTAAATTAAGGAGTAAATATGTTATTCAATATGGATGATGATGAAAAAGAAAAACTTAATAAATGGATTGAAGAAATAAGAATTGAAGATATGTATTTTCCACAATTGAGATATATATATGAAACTCCAGGAGATTTAATTTACTCATTTATTGTAAAAGAATTAATCACAGGAAAAGAATTAAATTTGACTGATATAGACAAATTTTAAAAGAAGATTGTAATTTATGATACGAACTGATGTTGAATGGATACTTACAGCAGTTGTGCTTAGAATATTTACTTTGTTAAGTGCAGGACTGTCGTTGTTAATTGATATTGATTGGATACGATCAGTAATTTTTATTACATCCATTTTTACATGGGTGATGATAGTTGTTTTTTCTGAATTTAGAAATCCATTATTCAGACATAACATTTAATAAAGGATATGAACAATAATAACATATTATTATGAGGAGTAAATTATGAATGAAGAATTATATGAAGATGTAATTGAATTAAGATTACATAAAAATAAATGGTCTGCATTAGTTACTCGTTGTATCATAGAAAAAGATGAATTTTATTATAC
>Ga0180732_1000432_pt1 | contig 36768 bp, 41 predicted proteins | sample KR11_01MetaG_FD_148674 | JGI IMG/M metagenome (GOLD analysis project Ga0180732, IMG submission 148674) | Groundwater microbial communities from the Olkiluoto Island deep subsurface site, Finland - KR11_0.1 MetaG | ecosystem: Environmental > Aquatic > Deep subsurface > Groundwater | place...
TGCGTCGCGGCGCCTACATCGCCGCACTCAATCGCGCACAGGGTGTACTGGCCGACTACCCGGAGACCATGCAGACGCGCGACGCACTGCAGATCATGGTGCAGGCCTATACCCGTCTCGGCATGAACGACCTCAGCCAAGACACGCAACGCGTACTCGACAGCAACATCGCCAAGGACGGCATCAAGCCATCGCGCACCTTCTTCAAGGAGAGCGAGACGCCGTGGTGGAAGTTCTGGGAACTCTAAGTTGAAATACTGTGCAGACTGCGGCGCCCCGGTAGAACTGCGTACCCCGCAGGACGACAACCGCGAGCGCTACGTCTGCACCGCTTGCGACACCATCCACTACCAGAACCCGAAGATCATCGTCGGTGCCATCCCCGAATGGGAAGACGGCCGCATCCTGCTCTGCCTGCGCGCCATCGAACCGCGCCACGGCTTGTGGACGCTACCGGCTGGCTTCATGGAGAACGGCGAGACAGTTACCCAAGGTGCCGCGCGCGAGACGCTGGAAGAAGCCAACGCCCGCGTCGATATCCACGAACTGCTCGGCCTTTACAACCTGCCCTACATCAACCAGGTGCAGATGCTGTTCCGCGCCACCCTGCTCGACCTCGACTTCTCGCCCGGCGTGGAAAGCCTGGATGTGCAGCTATTCAAGGAAGAAGACATCCCCTGGGAGCAGCTCGCCTTCCGCCCGGTGCGCTACGCGCTGGAACACTACTTCGCCGACCGCAAGCGGGGGGAATTCAAACTGCATAGCGGCGACCTTGCGCCACCCGTGCCCAGAGCCTGAAAGTGTTTGGCTTTGAAGGCCCACGAACTTGAATTCATCTGCACGCCATGAACACCCCAGCACATATTGAAACGCCCGCTGACAAAGCTTCCATCGGCTGGACGTTGATATTCATCGCCTGGCTGATCGCCACAGCATCCACGCTGGGTGCGCTGTTCCTCGGCGAGGTGATGGGCTACACGCCGTGTTTGCTCTGTTGGTATCAGCGCATCGCCATGCTCCCCTTGGTATTAGTGCTGGCTGCAGGCCTGTTCCCTTTCGATGCGCGCGTCGTGCGATACGCGCTGCCACTGGCACTGGCCGGTTTGGGGCTGGCGCTATTCCATCTGGCACTCATCGCCGGCTGGATACCGGAAAGCATCAAACCCTGCCAGCAAGGTGTACCTTGTTCCGACGTGGTTGTCGTGTGGTTTGGTTTTGTGACCATCCCCTTATTGTCTGTAATGGCCTTCGCCGCCATCGCCGCCCTGCTCCTGATCACCCATATCAAAGGTTCCAAATGAAACAGAAAACCCTATTCATCGTATCCGCCGTCGTTCTGTTGCTGGCCTTTGTCGCCGCTGCCGTGTTCTATTCGGGGCAAAAGGAAGAAGCTGCCAGACAACTCGCCGAAACCAATCGCGCCGCACTGATGCGCATCCATTCGCCCACGATGGGCAATCCCGATGCGCCGGTCATCATCGTCGAATTCTTCGACCCTGCCTGCGAAACCTGTGGCGCCTTCTACCCCAGAGTCAAAAAACTCATGGCAGCACATCCGGACAAGATACGACTCGTGCTGCGTTACGCACCGTTCCACGATGGCTCGGACAAAGTGGTCGCCGTACTGGAAGCGGCACGCAAGCAGGGCAAGTTCTGGCCTGCGCTGGAAGCGCTGTTTGCATCCCAGCGCGACTGGGCAGCCAACCACACCGCACAGGTTGGCAAGGTATGGAAACATCTGGATGGATTGGGGTTGAACATGGAGCAAATGGCTTTCGACATCACCGCCCCAGAGATCGACAAACTGATCGCGCAGGACCTTGAGGATGCGCGCACATTGAACGTGACCATGACCCCGGAATATTTTGTGAACGGCAAACCCCTGCCGAGTTTCGGCTTTGAACAACTGACCGAACTGGTGGATCAGGCGCTGGCAGAAAGTACGCGCTAGAGACTGCAACTCACGCCCGCGCAATGCGGGCGATAGCAGGCCGACGATCTAACCATCCCGCATTAGTTTGCCCGGTACAAAACCCTTAATATCCCCATCGACCATTCAAGTCTCTGGAACTGGGCGAGTTCGCCCCCGCGATCAGGATGGCACTGCATGGCAAGGCGACGGTATTGCTGCCTGATCTCGGGATAGCTGACGGGATGCGCGAGCCCCATCACGGCCAAGGCTTTGTCGCGTTGTTCGTCACCGGAGAATCTTTTCCAAAAGTCGTTTAACAGGCGCAACACCTCCTGTTCATCGGTATTGGTGAAGTTGTCCAGCTCCAGGTAGTAAGCGGCTAAGGGGTCAAACTGTGCCGGATGGTCGGATGGCGTGTTGCGATAAGCTATCTGCCGTATACCCAGACAATGTATTTCCAGATCGCTTCGCTGCGCCGCGCGCAACTTGTCGCGCAGCACATACAAACAATGGAACAGCAGGAAATGGCGCTGAAACAGGCCAAGAGGACTATTGAAATATTCCTCGCCGAACAGACTGACTTCGTGTTCAGCCAGTTTTTTCAGTAGCTCATGTTCGGTGAACCCGGCCGGGTGGGCATCAAGGATCTCGCCGAGAACGGCCTGAATGCCTTCAATGACATCTTTCATGGGGGAAGCACTTTCCGATTTTCGTTCTGACAAACTGCCCGTTCAGCAGATCACCGCTGATGGATTTTCTACCAAGAAGCATGACGCACGATTGATTGACGCTGCGCGATGCACTGCTGCATCTGGGCTGATCCTATTCGATCCAGACACCCTTGCTTCAGATTTCAAAATTCAGGGCTGCCGATGGACCATCGGTCTGCAGCAAGGCTTCGAATTCATCTATCGGTATCGGTCTGCTGAACAGATATCCCTGATACGCCATGCACCCCATCTGCTTGAGATATCTCAGTTGATCTTCTGTCTCCACGCCTTCCGCAATGACATGCAACTGGAACGCTTTGGCCATATTGATGATGGTTTCCACCATCACCGCGTCGATGGCATCTATGCCGATGTCACGCACAAAACTCTGATCAATTTTGATCTGATCGAGCGGTAGTTTCTTCAGGTAAGAGAGGGATGAATAACCCGTTCCGAAATCATCCAGAGACAGTTGAACGCCAATATCCTGCAGGGCCTGCATCTTGATGGCCACCTCTGCGGCATCCTCCAGCACCACCGCCTCCGTCAATTCCAGTTTCAGCAATGTAGGATCGACCTGGTGCTTCTTCAGGAGCAATGACACAGCCGGCACAAAGTCCATTTTCTTGAACTGTGCGGCACTAACGTTGACAGCCAAGATCAGATTGCGGGTCTTTTCGTTCCTGCTCCAGGCAGCCAGTTGCTTGCAGGCGGTTTCCAGCACCCAATGGCCGATCTCCAGTATCAGCGAGCTCTCTTCCGCGATGGGAATGAACTGCATGGGAGGGATCATGCCCTTTTCGGGATGGAGCCAGCGGATCAGCGCCTCTGCCCCGATAGGTCGGCCCTCGTTATCGACCTGAATCTGGAAATACAGCCGCAACTGCCCTTCGGGAAGGGCTCTGCGCAATTCCGACTCTATCAACGCCCGTGACTCGACTGCTTCCTGCATGGCTGGATCGTAGAAGCGCACGGCATTCCGGCCAGCATCCTTGGCCTGATACATGGCCATATCGGCATGCTTCAACAGCGCATCCAGTGACTCGTCATTACCTTTGAACAAACAGACACCGATGCTCGGGGAGCTGTGATACTCCAGTTTCTCAAGCTGGTAAGTTTTCGATAATGAAGATCTGACCTTCTCTGCAATCTGTGCCGCCTTCCGTGAAGCCTGCCCGGCATCTGCCTCGACGTCCTCCAGCAAAACGATGAACTCGTCACCGCCCAAACGGGAGACCGTATCGACCTCGCGCACACAGGATTTGATGCGCCGGGCGACCTCAATGAGCATGATGTCGCCCAAGTCATGTCCCAGCGTGTCGTTCAACACTTTGAACCGGTCCATATCCAGGAACAGGATTGCGCCATATTGCCCACTGCGTCCGGAGGCGATCAGCGCGGCCTCCAGCCGGTCCATCAACAGGCGGCGATTCGGCAACCCTGTCAGGGCATCGTAGAACGCCAGATTGCGTATCTCATCCTCAGCCTTCTTGCGCAGGGTGATGTCACTGAATATAGCGACATATTCTGTCGTTTCTCCCTCATCATTTCTGACGGCAGTGATCGTCAACCATTTCGGATAGATCTCTCCGTTCTTGCGCCTGTCCCATACCTCACCGGACCATTTCCCCCTGCCAAGTAATTGAGCCCACATCTCTGCATAGAATTCCTTGCTGTGGCGGCCCGAGCTCAGTATGCGCGGATTCTTTCCGATCACTTCTTCCGCACTGAAACCAGTGATGTCATGAAAGGCCTGATTCACTCTGACGATATCACCATCTTTATTGGTAATCACGATGGCCTCATCTGTCTCAAAGGCCACTGCCGCGACACGCATGTATTCATTACTTTCCCGCAACGCCTTCTCGATGAATTCGCGTTCGTTGATCTCCTCCAGAAGCTGCTCATTGGAAACGTTGAGTTCTCTAGTGCGTTCCTCGACCTTCTCTTCTAGGGTCCGATAGATGTCGCGGAGTTTCCCGGACATCACATTGAAGTCTTTGCCGAGCTCTCCGATCTCATCGCCATAGTGGATCGGACTCTGTTTGCCGAACCGTGTGCTCTCAACATCCTTTATCGAGGCCTGAAGGGCATGGATCGGTGCGATCACGAATTTATCGATCAATCTCAGGGTCAGGTATATACCCAGCATGCCCATCGCAAACAGGATGCCGAAGGCATATGCCAGCGAAGTCCACATCGGCATCAGCAATTCGTCCGCTTCCTGCTCCACGACCAGCGTCCACTGGGAATCGTAGAACGGCATCGAGGTACCGAGCATCTGCTTGCCCGTGTGCCCGATGTAATATCCCATCGTCTCACGGCATCCGGTCGTGCATCGTGCGTCGGTCGTATAAGTGCCACTGTTCCCGCATATCACGCCAGCCTGTTGCAGAGTGGTCCGCCAGGGCAGTTCGCTGCCATGCCCTTTCATGAGTTGCCCCGGACGTGTACGGGATTCGGTGATCAGCAGGTTTTCCCTGTTGACGATGTAGTAGTCAAAGGTCCTGCCGACTCCAGCCAGATAGAAGGCCCCCATATCGCCGGCGAGGTTGCCGATCTCGCCATTGACGATATTGGTCAGCATCCGCGCGTCCACATGGACATAGACCGTTCCTCTGGAAGCCTGGGAAGCGAAAGTCATGACCGGTATGCCATCCTCAAGATGCGGATCGGAGTATCCGGGACCAAGCTTGATGCCCAGCGCCCACATTCTGCCCTCACGCTGCGGATCCGATGAGACCACAATGCGGCCACGAACCACATAGTCGATTGCGTGATAGACCTCCCATGTCGGTATCTCCCGGTTCTGGGCCGTGATCTCCGCTTTGAAAGGATGTTCTTCCAAGCTGAAGACGTCGGTCGAAACGATACTTTTGAAATGCCCTCGCAGTATTCTGGAATCCGCTTTCCCCGCAAGTTCTGCCAACTGTCTGGCCAGCTTTTCGTTTTGATCGATGAACCGAATCACCCCCTGCTGTTTCGCATCGGTGAAATTCATCAAACCGCCCAATGCGGTCTGAACATTCAGCCAGTAACTTTGGTATGCAAAATAAGAGAAGCCAGCCAACAGTGTCGCTATCGACACAACGCTGGTCAGCAGCAGGATCTTCAATCTCAGCGAAAGATTGCCGAACCAAGCGAATGACTTGGTATATGCACTTGCCATCATTGACTCAGTTCATCACCTGCGCAGATAGAAGGTAGACGGATCATAACCCATTCTTCAAACATGATTCGGCGCGCTGGGGCTGCGTAACACCCCGTTGCTGCGACCTTGTTCAGCCGGCGGGCCGAGTACACCCCTTAAGGTCTATTCCCAGCCATTCGCTCTATACCGCTTCCTCGACGATCAATTCTTCGCCGAACCAGGGAGAGACAGCTATGGCGAACAGGATGGTGTGGTCTTCTATCTCGGCGATGATCCAGTAGCCGCCCACGCCCAACACCTCGACCCATTTCTGCAGAACGGTATTCACATCCGCCTCACCGGCAGCCAGCTTCCGTTGAACTTCTTCGAACACGCCCCTGTTCTCTTTGGCCAAGTTGCGCATGTTCCCCAATATCTCATCGACTTCCCCGCGCACGGGTTGATAACCGCGATCGGTATGGGGAATGAGCGAGGGGATCTTTCGGCTGGGATTGTTTTCGGCGATGAAGTGGGCCGCCGCGATGACCTCGTTTTTGTTGTACAGGATTTTCATAGCGACCTCCTGGCAATTCAAATGAAATCTGGCATACACCCCGGACGGCGGCGAACTCACTCCGGCGGGAGCGACCTGCCCTATTTTTTTACGGCGCGCTTATGCTTATCCTGCTCCAATCGGGCGCGTTTTTCTTCCCTTTCGGCATTCAGCGTCAGGGCCTTTTGCACCAATGCGTGGAATTCGATCAGACTCAGCCCGGGATAGTCGTCCATCACGCCGCAATCCTGAAAATATTCGGCGCTCCACAGCGGTGCCAGTTCGTCCTTGCCGGTTTCCTGCCGATATTCCGCGGCGGCCGTCTCGATATGCGCGGACAGTTTTTGCATCGCTCGCCCCTTACCGCTTCGCGCCCAGCACCCCCGCGAAGCGCACATCCAGAGCAGGTTGTCTTTCGTACGCATCCAGCGCGGGCGTCATCTCGTCCGACAGCAGCGCCAGCCGCTTGTCGAAGGAGGGGTGGGTCTTGAACATGAGTGCCAAATTGGAGTCGCCGGGGTTGATGGATTGCAGGGTCTGCAATACGGCGGGTAGACCGTAAGGGTCGTAACCGGCGCGGGCGGCAAGCACGACGCCCATGCGGTCGGATTCGAACTCGTCCTGTTTATCCAGACCGCGTGCGTAGATCTCGGTACCGGCGCTGACCAGCTTGGTCAAGCGCGGGTCGCCGCCGTGGGTCTTGATCGCGTCGTTGGCGAGATCGCTGAACAGTTCCGAGCGTGCGCCTTTCTTCAACGCCATCAAGTGATGTTTGCGCAGGACATGTGAGATCTCGTGCGCCAGCACACCGGCCAGCTCCGCCTCGTTGTTCATGCGCGCGAGCAGGCCTTTGGTGATGAACACGTAACCGCCCGGTGCGGCAAAGGCGTTGATGTCCGGGTCGTCCAGCACGCCGAACGTCCACGGGATGTCGGGGCGCTCAGTCTGCAACGCGATCCAGCGACCAATGCGGTTCACATAGCGTTGCACTTCGGGGTTGTCGAGCAAGGGCGCGGCACCCAGCAGATTGCTGGCGATGCCGCCGCCCAGCTCGATCTCCTGCGGTTCGCTCACGTCCTCGTTGGCCTTCTTGATCTTCTGCACCGTCTTCACGGCTTTCTCCAGATCGAAGTTGCCGAAATCGAACGCCTGCGCCGGCACGGACAGACTCAGTACCAGCATCAGTATGAGTGTTCTCATCGCTCACCTCCCGGCAGATAGTCGACCTGTTGGGCTTTCAGTTTTCCCGCCATGGCGAAACGCTTCGCCTCGGCCTTGCTGGCTGCGTACAGTTTGGCCTCTTCCAGTTCCTGCGGGTTAGGCTTGGCATTCTTCAGATCCTCTTCCGACAGGCCGCGCACGCCGGTGGTGACGGTACCGCCGCCGCGTCCGGTCTGCGCCACATTGAACAGTGAGCGCAAGCCGTTGTCGGCGCGGCGCTGCGTGGTGCCGCGCACCAATTGCAGGCTGAGCATCTTCACCCAGCCGCTGGTTTCGCCGCTCTTCACTTGCGTCCACGAGGCGCGGCGCTGCAACACTTGCACCTTGCTGCGTTCCGGCAAGGTCAGCAGCGTCTGCGCATCGCTGTAGGGTTTTGCCTTCATCTCGGTGCTGCGCAAGGTGACGGCCTCCTCTGCTGCGGCGCTGGCGACCAAGCCGAATGCCAGACAGGCTGCGATCAATCTCTTCATGCCGACTCCCCTTTCCTGGACGGGGCAAACAGTTCCACTTCCTGCTCGCGCCCTTTCACCTTGAACGATCCGAACGACTGGAATTCAAACGCATCCCCGCATGCCTGCATGGTCTCGCGCGAGACGAGGATGCGCGACACGCCCTTGGTCAGTCCTTCGATACGGCTGCCCAGGTTCACAGTGTCGCCGATGGCGGTGTATTCACGGCGTTGCTCACTGCCGATCAGGCCGACCACGGCGGGGCCGCTGTGGATGCCGATGCCGACATCGAAAGTCGCATCCTCTTCGCCCAGTTCCTTCTTGAACTTTTGTAACACCTCGCCCATCTCCAGCGCGGCTTCCACCGCGTGTTTGGCATGATCGGGATCGTCAAGCGGCGCGCCCCAGAAGGCCATAATGCAATCGCCGATGAACTTGTCCAGCGAGCCGCCGTGGCGGAACACCACCTCCACCTGCAAACTGAAATAACGGTTGAGCAACTCCACCACCTGCTCCGGCGTGCGCTTCTCGGACAGGGTCGTGAAACCGCGGATGTCGGAGAACAGGATGGTGATCTGGCGGCTCTCGCCTTGGCGGCTGAGACCGCCGTGCGCCACCAGTTCCTGCACCACATGCGGATTGACGAAGCGGCTGAACAACTGCACCGCCTGCTCGCGCGATCTGCGTTCTCGCAGATAAGCGCGCAGGGCGAAAGCGACATAGGCCAGCCACACCAACAGCAAGGGCGACAAAACCGGCAACAGCAGCAGGTTGCCGACCGCGAAATATTGCGCCAGCAAGAGCACCACAGTGACCAGCACCATGCCCTGCCCCACTTTCAGCGCGTTCATGCCGCGCATGAACACGATGCTCAACACACCTATCAACAACAGCGCGAGGCCACTCGGGAACCCCTCATCGGCGCGGCGCATGGCGCGGCCGCTCTTCAGGTTATCGATGGCGGTGGCCAGCATCTCCACCCCGGGATACAGGCTGGCCAGCGGCGTCACGCGCACATCGTGCATACCGGTGGCGGCGGTGCCGATGATGACGATCTTGTCTTTCAACTCATCGGCTGGACGCTGCCGTTGCTCGCGGCCGAAGTCGGTGTACAGGTCAGCATAGGAGATATGTTTGAACGCGCCCGGCTTACCGCGCCAGGCGAGGATCATATCTGCCTGCTGCGGCACGTCATAGCCCAGATCTTGCGCGACGCGGGCAGGCAGCGAGGGTATGCGCCAGCCGTAGGCTTCGCTGTAGAGCTGATAGCGACGGCCGACGCCGTCCTCGTCTTCTTCGAAGTTGATAGTGCCGACGCGCCAATGCTCGGGGTCTAACGCCAGCGGTGGCAGTACGGCGAGCTTCGCATCGTCGTCAGCCTCTTCACTGCGTTGCAGACCGAGCAAGGGTGCGATGTCGGTGACCGGCGCACCCTGCGCATCCATCGCCGCATCGCGCCGCACCATGGGGAAGTAGACATTGTTCAGACCTTGCAGCGACTGGTTGAAGGCCTCGTCACTATCGGGGCGGAACGCATCGCGCTCGCTGAACAGGATGTCGAACACGATGGCTTTGGGTTGCTGGGCAGCGATGCCTTGCAGCAGTTCGCCGTGGATGGCGCGCGGCCAAGGCCAGCGCCCGGCGTCGTTCTCCATCTGCGCCAGGCTGGTATCGTCGATGTCGACGATGACGATGTCTGGATCGGGCGTCAGTGCCGCTGCCTGCATGCGCACAAAGGCGTCCGACAACCGGTTCTCCAGCGGCGACAAGGCATGCAGGAACAACAGCTCCAGCAAAGCGAGCAACATGAAAGCCAGCCCGATGTGTTGGGCGCTCTGTCTATCTGGGGTGCGGCGCGCGTTCTGCATGGCTTTATGGCACCTCTAATAATCCAAACTTCGTTGCAATACTGCGTTGCTCACAAAAAATTTCTCCTTACATATTACACATATGCTGCGTCGCAATTTTTTTCTCGCGCCTTGTCTTGCTTAGAATTTTGAATTATTAGAGACGCCCTTTATTCTGCCTGATTCCGCATGAAATCAGCGACCTTCTGGAAAGCGGCCATCAGATCCTTGCGCAATGCCTCGTCCTCCACCACATCGTCCAGCGCCTGCGACATGCACATCATCCACTGGTCTCGCTCCTCGTCGCCGATGGCGAACGGCATGTGACGCTGGCGCAGGCGCGGATGGCCGAACTTCTCCACATACAGTTGCGGCCCGCCCATCCAGCCGTTGAGGAACATGAACAGTTTGTCCTCCGCACTTTTCAGGCTGATGTGGTGCATCTTGCGGATGCGATGCGCCTCGGGCAACTCGTCCATCAGTTGATAGAAGCGCTGCACCAGCTCGCGTATCTTGGCTTCGCCGCCGATGCGCTGGTAATGGTCGTTCTGGGGTTCTGTCGCTTGCATGTTCACTCCGTAAAGAATCTTGTACTCAGCTCTTTCAGACCGAGCATCTCTAGCATCTCGCTCAATCTTTGCGCCGCCTTCTGGCGCGGCAGGTCCTTGTAGCTTGCGATGATGAGCTCGTTCTTCATCGAATGCTCCCAGCCCACCAGCTCGGTCACCGTCACCTGATATCCGTGCGCTTCCAGTTGCAGGCAGCGCAGCACGTTGGTGGCGTGGCTGCCGAACTCGCGTGTGTGGATGGGATGCCGCCACAGTTCGGTCAGCGTGTTCTTCAGCGCGGAACCTTTGTTCTTGCGCAGCACGGAGGCGACTTCGGCCTGACAGCACGGCACCAGCACGATGTGCTTGGCCTGCTTGGCCAGCGCGAACCGGATGGCATCGTCAGTCGCGGTGTTGCAGGCATGCAGCGCAGTCACCACATCCACCTGCGCGGGCAATTGGTCCGAGGTGATGGAATCCGCCACCGACAGGTTGAGGAAGGACATGCCGCCGAAATGCAGACTCTCCGCCAGTTCGCGCGAATGGGTGACCAGCTCTTCGCGCGTCTCGATGCCGTAGATATGCGATGAATCCTTCAACGCCTTGAAAAACAGGTCGTACAAGATGAAGCCCAGATACGACTTGCCCGCACCGTGGTCGACCAGCGTCAATGCCTCACGCTCGTTCTTCACCTCCTGCAACAAGGGCTCGATGAACTGGTACAGGTGATACACCTGCTTCAGCTTGCGGCGCGAATCCTGGTTCATCTTGCCGTCGCGCGTGAGGATGTGCAACGCCTTCAGCAGTTCGACGGACTGGCCGGGACGGATCTCGGGATACTGTTCTTTACCGCTCATACTTTTTCCATTCTCATTCACACAATCCACTCGCCCATAGTTTTCCATTGATCATCAGTTCCGTGATGCTGCCGTCATTCTGGCGCATGTTGACTGTGGCGTTCACTTCGCTGCCGTCTTCCAGCCGGATTAGGACCCGGTCGCCCTGTACCCGATACACACCGCGCGTCCCGCCCCCGCTACCGTAGGCCATCCCCGCTCCGCTGCTGAACGACGATTCGCTGCTGTAGACCAAATCCCCTTGTCCGTCGAACTGAGCCGACTGGGTGCGACTGGAACTGGTGCCACTGTAGCTGCTGGACGAGCCGGTCCACTGACACAACCGACCGCGCAAAGCGCCAGCGTTGCCACCCGCCTGCTGTTTGCCCGGCTTCTGTTTGGTGCTGCCTGCTCGTAGGCAGCGGATCGTCTCACCTTCCGGGAAGGTCACCGCCAGGTTCTTGCCCTTCAGCTTGAATCGATAGGCCTCCTCGCCGAACAGGCCGGGAATCATGATCGCATTGCCCTGGATGCGGTAGCTGTTCTCTTCGCCGTCATAGACCAAGCGGTCACTGCTACGGAAATCGAGCACCGTCGCCCCTTCCTCTCCCTGACAATCCCAGCGCCCCACCAGATTCGCACCGGGTGCCGCCCATACCCATGCCGACACCATCCAGCCTGCTACAAAAAACAGATATTTGCCCATGACCGCCTCCTCCTTCCGACACATGCGCACCTTACCCCTGCCGCCGCATCCTTGGCAACGGCGCCAGCACATCAAGCAGATCTTGCGGCAAAGGCGGCACAGTTCCGCACATCTGCGCCGCGATGATCTCGGCCGCCAGCCCGGCAGTGAGCAGGCCGCGCGTGCCGTGCGCGAGACTGCAATACAAACCCGGCTCCACCTCGCCCACCAGCGGCATCGCACCGGGTACGGAGCAACGCACACCGGCGCGTCCACTCAACGGCATTGCACCGCCCAATGCCTGATACAGCGCAGGCATATGCGCGGATAGCCTGGCGATATTCTCGGCATGGTCGGCCGCGCGAACATCCCTTGCATCATCGTCGAACGCGGAGGTCGCCCCTGCTACATGTTCGCCGTCCAGCGCAGGAGCGCAATAACCTTCGGCACACAGCACGGCTTTCAACATGCCGCTGGCTGCTGTGGCGGGGAGCACGCTGATCTGGCCGCGCACCGGCTGCAACGGCAAAGCGGCGAACTGTGCCAGTTGCTTCGCCTGATGCGCCGAGCACACCACGGCTTGCTGCGCCTCGATGGCAAAGCCCTCTCCGCGCGCGCGCCAACCGTTTGCAGTCCGCTCCAGTGTAGTGACTTCGCTATTCAGTCGCAGCGTGATGTTCGGATGCTGCGCCAGTCGGGCGCAGACTTCCGTCGGCACTACCCAGCCTCCGGCGGGGAACCACATGCCGCCGTGCGACATGGTTAAGCCCGCCAGCGCCGATGCATGCTCCGCATCCACCACCTGCAGCAGATGCGGCGGCCATTCCTGCGTCGCCAGCTTGCCGATGCGCTTCGCTTCTGAATCGGTAGCCGCCAGTTGTAGCAATCCGCATTCGGCACGATGCACACCATCCACAGGCAACACTGCGTCGAGCAACGCCAGCGCGTGACCGTAGGCCGCCAGCACAAAACGATGCAATGTGTTCATGCCCGCACCGAAGCGCGCATGCAGGATACCGCGCGGATTACCGGAGGCGGCGCTGGCGAGTTGTGCGGCGGACTCGATCAACGTGACTTGAATACCGCGTTGTGCCAAGGCATTTGCCACGGCGCAACCGGCAAGGCCACCGCCAACGACGAGAGCGCTACGGGGCATCACCCTTCGCCCGCTTGCTGGGGAGTGAGCAAAGAATTGTCCGCATGTCATCTCCCACTTGCGGCCATAGCCCGGTACGCGCTTCACCTCGAAGCCTGCGGCTTGCAGGCTGCGCCGCACCCAGCCTGTGCTGGTGTAGGTGGCCAGCGTCGTCCCCTCATGCGAGGCGCGGGCGACGGCGGCCAGCACGGCTTCGTTCCACATCTCGGGATTCCTCGCAGGAGCGAAGCCGTCAAGGAACCATGCATCCACGCTGGCGGGCTGCAGTTGCGGCAAAGCTTGTGCCACATCTTCCATCGCCAAAGTCATACGGACGCGCCCGTCGGCGAAATGCCAGCGGTTCCAACCCGGTACGCGGCGCTTCCAGCTGGCAAGCAAAGCCTCCGCCTGTGCAGCCAGCGCCGGCCACAATGCCAGTGCGGCGCGCAGATCCTCATCGTCGATGGGGAATCTTTCGGTGCTAAAGAAATCCAGACTGGCACCGGGCGGCGCAGTCTGTTCGAACAACTGCCAAGCGCATAGGAAATTGAGCCCGGTGCCGAATCCGGTCTCGCCTATGCAAAAACTGTCGCCATCATGCAACACCGCAAAACGACGGGTCAGTTCATTGCCTTGCAAGAACACATGGCGCGTCTCTTCCAGACCGGATTCGGTAGAGAAATACACATCGCCGAAACGGGATGAGAATGGCTGGCCGTCTTTCCATTCGAGCATGGTGTGATCGGCGGAGTCACCCGCCTGTAGATATTCTGGAACTGGGGCGGCGGATTATACGCGGCGGCTGTAGATGCCGAGTTAAGCCATCCTGGTCAGGCTGGCGAAGAAGAGACTGTCGAATCGGCGACTGAGATGGTTCTTCAAACGTTCGAGCCCATCATCCTCGAAGCGGGAGAATTCGATCTCTGTCAGGAAATCACCTTCATGCACCACGGTGATCAGACTACGCCCCACTAGCTTCACCAAGGCATGGCCGCAGCTCTGATCCAGAGGCGGTATCTTCAGCATGATCGCCACTTCCTTCCCGCTGCAGATGTGGTGATCGCTACGGATGCGCATAGTGCTGGTAGAGATATCGTGGGCAAAACCTTCACGTATGGTGATCGGCTTGCCTTGTTTCTTGCAATCACACAGGAATCGAACCGGCCAGTTCGCTGGATAACGGGTTACATGTGCTTCTGTCATGGCGCCTCTCCAAAGCAACATCACACGGGATTCTGTTCAGTTGGAGTATCCGCCGTGCATGCATCGCGTCAATATGCCGAATAGCCTATATAATTCTGTGGGTATATAGACTATGGCCTATATATCCACCACTACGGGCTATACCTCGCCATGGTTCCGACATCCGTATAGTCTCGCCCCACCATAGTCGATACAATCCGCGCGCTTCACATTCCATTACAACTGCAAACTCAGGGAGACATCGTGATTCGAAACAACAAACTGATCGCCGCACTGGCATTGAGCGCGGCATGTACCGGCGCTCAGGCCCTCAACGACCAACCGGCCGCCGGTCAAAGCGCCACCACCTCCTTTGCCACAGCACCGGGGGCGCACTTCATCCTCAACGGCGGGCTGACCTATGGCGGTGATACGCTGGTGACAGTGAATTACTCTGATGGCAGCTCCGGCAAAGTCAAGGCGGGTTCATTCGTTCAACTCGGCGCAGGTATGTTGTATCAAATGCAGGAGAACCCGGTCGCGCTACAGATTACTGCCAACTATCACTATGATCTGGAGCAAGGCTCGAACGGCACGGTCCTGTTCTACCGCTACCCGATCGAAGCACTGGCCTATTACACCGGCAACGAGCGCTGGCGTCTTGGCGGTGGCGTGCGCTATGTGCTGAATCCGATGCGTACCATCACGATGGGCGGGAAATATCGCATCTCATTCGACAATGCATTCGGTCTGGTCGGTGAGACCGGCTATGCGATAACACCGAACTTCTGGGTGAACGTGCGTGCCGTCCTGGAAAAGTATCAGCCCAATGACTACACCATCAACGACGTGCTCGCGGCCGACATGTCTGCATCCCCGTCGGTCAACGGCAACCATATTGGCGTGAATTTCTCCTATCAATTCTGATGCCACGGCCGGCAGACATATGCCGGCCCCACTTATGAGCAAGCAATCTCTCGACCGCATCCTGCAATCCCAAGGCTTCGGCACACGGAAATGGTGTGCCGGGCTGGTCGCCGACGGCAATGTGCGCATCGGAGGCGAGACCGTCACCGATGACCGCGCCCGGTTCGAGACCGACGGGCTGGAATTCAGCGTGTACGACGAACCGTGGCTGTTTCGCGAGCATATCTACATCGCGCTGCACAAACCAGCCGACTATGAATGCTCGCGCAAACCTTCACACCACCCCGGCGTCCTCTCGCTGTTGCCGGAACAGTTCACCAACCGCGACGTGCAGCCTGTAGGGCGACTGGACCATGACACCACCGGTCTGCTGCTGATGTCGGACGACGGTTCGTTCATCCACAAACAATCTTCGCCCAAACACCATGTGCCCAAGGTATACGTCGCCACCACGCACGATCCGGTCACACCGCAATTGATCGAGCACTTGCTAAAGGGTGTGAAGCTGAACGATGAGCCCGCGCCGCTATCCGCAGTGCTATGCGAAAAGCTGGATGAACAGCAGTTGAAGATCGTGCTGGAACAGGGAAAATACCATCAGGTGAAACGCATGCTGGCCGCCGCCGGCAACCATTGCACGGCGCTGTGTCGCACGCAGATCGGCGAACTCACACTGGAAGCCCTGGGGCTGGATGCGGGAGAGTGGTGCTATTTGAACGACAAGGAACTGGCCTTGCTCAAACCGCTGGCGTGACGCTGGACAAGATGGTCTCTGACCAGTTGTATTGTGAGATCAGAGGCGCATAATACCCACAGGTAGATACGCGGATTCCTTCAAACAAAACGGAGGTTAAAATGCGCCGCTTCTATACCGGTCTGTTGTTCTTCGGGGCGTCCTTTGCCGCACATGCAGCCGAGACGCACAAACATTCCCATGCCGCCAAACACGCGCCTGTTGCGATACATTACACGCATTACGTTCCAGAGGAACATGCGCACCACAGCGTGGTGTTCTCCGACGTAAAGTCCGGTGACACGAACTTTTCCGCGCCGCGTCTGGCGGCTTCCAGTCAATCGGTCGCCGCGTTGACCCAGAGTCAAAAGAACCTTGTCAACGTATTGAGCGCGCTACATCAGCAGCGTCTGAACCTGCAAAACGAACAGATGAAACTTTCGCTCCAACCGGGCGCAGCCGTGATGGAGACAGAACATCTGAAAGTTGCAGTGCAGTCCGATTCGAGCTCGGTCAGTTGGCATACCACGTTCTAGACTGTGGATCGCCCGACAGCAGCAAGCAAAGGTAGCGGATCATTCTGCGTAGCGGCAATACGTCTCGCGCACAAAAAGGATGGCGAGCAGCCCCATCAACGAGAATCCCAGCATGATGCCCATGCCAACCTGATAGTCAACCACACCAAGCGGCGCCGCGTTGCCTGCATGAGCGCGGTCTATGACCCAGCCCACCAATGGTTGCAGGATGGCGGTGCCGAGGAATGCGCCGACGTTGACCACGCTGGTGGCCATGCCGGAGAGTGCGGGTGGATTGACTTCCTTGGCACAGGCCCAGCTCAGGGTGAAGCTGGGCGCCGCCAGTCCCATCACGAAGAACAACGTGTGGCTGACCACACTGCCCATCTGCATGCCGAACAACAGCGGCAGCCAGCACAGGCTATACACCAGCGCACCGGCGAACATCACCGGCTTACGCCTGCCCAAGCGGTCCGACAGCGTACCGATGAAGAACGCGCCGATGGCGAAGCCCGCCAACAGCAGCGTGGTGTGGTCGGTGGCAACCGCCCGGTCCATGCCGTACACATCGTGCAGGAAGGGCACCGCCCACAGGCCACCGAAGGCGAACAGTGTGCCCGCCAGTCCCATGTTCACCCATAGTCCAGGCCAGGTGGCACGGTTCTTCATCACGACCAATAGACCGTCGTACCAGTGGCCTTCATGCTTCGGATGAGATGCCTTGCCGTCCAGTTCGCGCAGGCTGGGCAGCCCTGCTTCGCCGGGATGATTGCGCACAAACCACCACGACAGTGCAGCCAGAACGAGTGATGCGATACCGACCGCGATGAACACCGTGCGCCATGAGACGAAGCCCAGTGCCCAGGCCAACGGTGCTGCTGCCAATACCGAACCCATATTACCCAGCAGGATGGTGGTGCCGGTCGCCGTGCCGAAGTGACGGTCATGGAACCACACGGCATTGAGCTTGAGCATGCAGATGAAGGAGACCGACACGCCGAGGCCGACCAGCAGACGGCCGACGGACGCCATCGCCAGCGTATCCGCCATGCCGAACAGGATGGAACCGATGCCGGCGATGACACCGCCGATGGCCACTACCCGCCTCGGCCCCAAGGTGTCGGCGAGAATACCGGTGGGGATCTGCATCACGGTGTAGACGTAGAAATAGGTCGCGGCCAGACCGCCCAAAGAGGCACCCGTCGTATTGAACGCGAGCTGCAGGTCGGATGAGATCGCCGCCGGTGCGAAGCGGTGGAAGAACGAAAGGACGTAAGCCAGACCGACGATCCCGAATGCGGTCCAGCGCAGACGCACCAGTTGGCTGGCTTGGTGGGTGTTCAGCATGGTTCAGGCCGCCCGGTTCACGAACAGCGTCTGCGTGGGATAGGCGAACTCGATGCCTTCCTTTTCGAACGCCTCGAACACGGCCAGGTTGATCGCCTGCTGGATGTCCATGTACTTGGCGTAATCGGCACCATGCACGTAATAGACGAACTCGAAGTTCAGGCTGAAGTCTCCATAGCTTGCGAAATGACCGCGGTCGAACTCGGCATCCTCCTGCGCCACGATGATGTCCTTCACCAGCGGCGGGATGCGCTTCAATTTCTCGGCGGAAGTCTGGTAGGTCACCCCCAACTTGAACACCACCCGCCGCTTCTCCATCTTCTTGAAATTGTGCACGCGCGAGTTGGTCAGGTCGGTATTGGAGAACACCAGTTGTTCGCCGCTCAACGCCCGGATGCGCGTCGTCTTGATGCCGACATTCTCAACCACGCCCATCTTGTCGCCCACCACGATGAAATCGCCCACCGCGAACGGCTTGTCGAAGAAGATCACGAAGTAGCTGAACAGGTCGCCCAGCACCGCCTGCGCCGCCAGCGCCACCGCGATGCCGCCGATACCCAGACCGGCCACCATCGCCGATATCTTCACGCCCAGATTGTCCAGCAGGAACAGCAGCGCCAGCATCCAGATCAGGAAATTGAGCAGCCCGCCTATCCCCTTGATCTGTTTGCCCCCCTCTTCGGTGGCGGCATTGGAATAGCTACGCAGCAGGTGATGCACCGCCGCAGTCAGGGTGCGCACGACAAGGATGGTGACCAGCACGATGGCGGCGATGTCGAGACCGCGCTCGAAATCCTTGCTCAGGTGCAGTGTATGCACGGAGGCGTACAGCACGCCGAAATACAGGATAGGCACCACTGTCCGTTCGATCGCCTTGACAAGCAGATCGTCAATAGTGGTGGCCGACGACTCGGCCAGCTTCTTCAGGCGACTGAGGACATAGCGCTTGAACACATAGATCGCCGCCATCCCGCCTAGCAGGATGGCAAGCGATGTGAGGTAAGCAAGTACCGTATTTCCAAAGTATGTCTGTTCGAACATGAGCTGCTGTCTTCCCTGTTGTTGGCTATGGCAAAGTCCCGGAGGGCGCGGCGCAATGCGCTATGCTTACGCCCCCCGTGCATTGTGCAGCAATGCTGCCGTATCAGGAAATCACATGGCGATCAAAGCAACCGTATTCAAAGCCAATCTGCAGATCGCGGATATGGAACGACATTATTATCAGGACCACGCGCTCACGCTTGCGCAGCACCCCTCCGAGACGGAGGAAAGACTTATGGTGCGCCTGCTGGCCTTCGCCCTGCATGCGCATGAGTATCTCGAGTTCGGGCAAGGCATGACCGACGAAGATGCGGCAGACCTGTGGCAAAAAGACCTGACCGGCAGCATCGAACTATGGATCGATGTCGGCATCCCCGACGAGAAGCTGATCCGCAAGGCCTGCGGTCGCGCCCGGCAAGTGGTGGTGTACTGCTACGGCGGGCGCGTGGCCGACATGTGGTTCGCACAGAACCGCGCGCAGTTCGAACGCCAGAAGAACCTCACCATCATAAACCTGCCGCCCGAGAGCACACGCGAACTGCCCAAACTGGTGCACCGCACCATGAATCTGCAATGCACCATCCAGGATGGACAGGTGTGGCTGAGCGACGGAGAGCACAGCATGGAGATCCAGCGCGTCAAACTGCGCTGAATCACCCGGTGATCAGGCGGTTGCGGTGGCCTTTTCGATCAGCGGCTGCAACTCACCCTGTTCGAACATCGCCAGCATGATATCGGAACCGCCAATCAACTCGCCGTTGATATAGAGCTGCGGGAAGGTGGGGAAGTCGGCGTAGAACTTCAAGTAGTTCCAGGACACCGGGTCTTCCAGCACATTGACGGCCACGTACTTGTTGACGCCTGCCGCCTTCAGCACCTGCGCGGCGCGGCCGGAGAAACCGCATTGCGGGAATTGCGGCGTGCCTTTCATGTACAGCACGATGGGGTTCTCGGTCACCGTCTTGCGGATGATGTCCAGTGCAATCTCTTTTTCGTCCATTTTGATTCCTTATTGAATGTTAGCCCACTGCGCGGGCGTCATCGTCTTCATCGACAGGGCGTGGATCTTCTCCATCTTGTCGCCCAGCACCTGATACACCAGCTTGTGCTGCTGCAACATGCCCTTGCCTTCAAAATCCTTGCTCACGATCACCGCATCGAAATGGCGACCGTCGCCTTCGACCTGGATGTGTTCGCACGGCAGTCCCTGCAGGATGAAATCCCTGACGTTGTCGGGTGTGACTTTCATCGATGATCCTCAGACGCAGCCGGTCGGCTTGGGCATGCCACCGTATTTGGTGATCGGCTTCATGGGGCCGGTCATCCAAAGTTCGAACACGTCCTTCTGGTCTTCATCGATGTATTTGGCGAATTTGCGGATAGGCGGAACCGAAGTGAATTCCTCGTAGTATTCGCGTGCCTTCATGATCTGCTGCCACTTCTTGTCGGTCAGCTCGTAGCCGTCCGCCTCGGCCATGGCACGGCCGATCTCTTCGGTCCAATCACTCATATCGACGAGATATCCGTCGCCGTCACGTGCTGGTAATTGCATGGTCTGCCCCTCTCTAGTGAAAAAGTTCAGCCATTTAACCTAACCCGAGTAATTTAGTCAATTACTCTTATTGGGGGGGGGACGGATGGTTGATCACCCACCAAGGGGATCAGTGACGGGTCAGCTCGACCAGTTTCGCATCCTCGACACGGATGTGGTGGATCAACCAGTCGCGCAGATAGGTCAGCACGTCGAACTGGGCGACCAGCGGGTTGGCGTGCAGCTCTTCGTAGAATTCCGCGATCTTCTCTTCGAAGGCATGATGCTGGTGCAATTGGCGATCGATACCGGCGAATGCGTAGTGATTCATCATCTGCTCTTCCGAACGGAAGTGGATCTTGGCATAGGCATCCAGTGATTTGATCAGCCGCGCCACTTCCCGCGCGCCGCGCTTCTTGATCACCACCTGATACAGATCGTTGATGAGATCGAACAGATAGCGGTGATGCTCGTCGATTACATCGATCCCCACACTCAGGCTGTCGACCCAGGGCATCCATTCGTTCTCGCGATGGCGGATAGGCGGCAGGGTCAGCACCTGCTTGGGATCGATGATATCGTCCCGGTACAGCTCGCGGATACGCAGGATCTCAGGCATCGACGCCTCGAAGGCGCGCACCACCTCCGGGTCGAAATGTTTGCCTGCCTCGGACATCACCCAGTCATGCGCCTGTTCCACCGTCCAGGGTTCCTTGTAGGGACGGGTCGAAGTGAGCGCATCGAACACATCGGCGACGGCGCAGATACGCGCCAGCAGTGGTATCTCCTCGCCCTTCATCGCATTGGGGTAACCCTTGCCATCCCAGCGTTCGTGATGACAACCGGCGATATCGCGTGCCGCTTTGATCAGTTCGTCCTTGCCTTCAAGGATGGTGACGCCGATCTCGGTATGCGTCTTCATCACCTCGAACTCTTCGTCGGTCAGCTTGCCCGGCTTGAGCAACACCGCATCGGCGATGCCGATCTTGCCGACATCATGCATGGGAGCGGCGATATACAACAATTCACGCTGATTTTCAGGGATCGCCATGGCCTTGGCGATGGATTGCGCATAGTTGGTCATGCGCATGATGTGCCAGCCGGTCTCGTTGTCCCGGTATTCGGATGCCACGCCCAGACTGCGGATGGCATCCGCCCGGGCTTCTTCAAGTTCAAGTTCGCGTATGCGCAAGGTCTCCATGGACAAGGTGCGCTGCACCAGACCGGACAGGGCGCGCGACAGATCACTGAAGAAATCCTCATACACCTCGCACAGCTCGTATCCCATCGGGACGAACAGGGTCACGTAACCGATGTATTTTCCTTCGACGCGCAAGGGCAGCAGCATGATGCGGGTATGAACGACAGCACCGACAGCGGGATCTTCGTAGGAGACCTGCTTGGTATGGCAGCGTTCGACTGCGCCGAGTTCGGGCAGCTTCAGATCTTCCCAATTCAGCGTGTTGTCCCATGCTGGCGGCATGCCGAACTGTGAAACCTGGAAATACTTGCCTCGGGGGTTGAGTAACAGGATCGCACCGCGCGACTCGACGGGGATCTCGCGATGCTCTCTCAACAGGATGAAAAGATGTTCCAGCAGATTGTCCAGATCGCCCGAATCATTTCCGGACACTGTCAACTCAAAGACCAGCTTGCTTATCGCAAGCTTCTCCTGACCTTTTTCCATCTACCGTCGCTCCCTTCACATGTCCGATCTGTATATCTGCCGCACTGCGCCGAACTGCACGCATTAAGACACATTTCATTCGGGGAGACAATTGAGAATTGATACATTCATGCGATTTTTATCTTTTAGGAAACATGACGACCTGAAACGGCATGGCCTGCTGCCGATTATCGGGTGATAATCGCACTCAATATCCCCTGCAGGCGACAACTAACGAGGAGTCCACCATGCCCAACACCGCCCTGAATCAAGCTTCTCTGGATCAACTCTTCCTCGCGGCACGCACCCACAACGCCTGGACCGACCAGCCGGTGCCTGACGAATTGCTACGCCAACTCTACGACACTTTCCGCATGGGGCCGACTTCGGCAAATAGCTGCCCGGCCCGTATCGTGTTCGTGAAGACGAAGGAAGCCAAGGAAAAGCTGCTGCCGACATTGATGGAAGGCAACCGTGCCAAGGTCATGGCTGCGCCCGTCACGGCCATCATCGGCTATGACCTGCACTTCTACGAGAAACTGGGCAAACTGTTCCCCAACGCACCGGATGCACCGAGCTGGTTCAACGGGGATGAGAAGACCGCCTTCACCAACGCCTTCCGCAACGGCACGCTGCAGGGTGCTTATCTGATCATCGCGGCGCGCGCGCTCGGCCTCGATTGCGGACCGATGTCCGGCTTCGACAATACCAAGGTGGACGAACTGTTCTTTGCGGGAACGAATGTGCGATCGAACTTCGTCTGCAGCCTCGGCTACGGCGACCCCAAGGGTGTCTATCCGCGCAATCCGAGACTGAGTTTCGAGGAAGCCTGCCGCATCGAGTGATACAGCTGGCCTGAAATGAAAAAAGCCGCGAGCAGGACGCTCGCGGCTTTGGACCGTATCGATCAGGCGTGCATCTGGTTCAGTTGCTTGGCGATCACGTCATGGTTCAGCCACAGCACAGGACCGGCCGGGTTCGATGTCTCGTGGAACATCAGCGGGCCGGTACCTTCCAGCACCAGTGAACTCAACACATCCGTCACCAGCGCATCGCGCGTCTTGTGCATCTTGGTGATCGCTTCCGACGTGCCGATCATCACATCCGCCAGTTCGGCAGTGTTGTCCATCGGCCAGGCCGTGAAATTGCGGAAACCCTTCATCACTTCGCTGTCGTTATAAGCGTCGATGGTGCTCAGCAGGTTCTCCAGCGATTCGCCTTCCTGCAACACCTCGCGGCAGGCTTGCCACTGTGTTTCCGCCCAAGCGCTGCCGCCTTCCTGCTTCAGAGCTTTCAGCAAGGGGAACAACGACAACTCCACGCCGACGAAGATATCGGACGAGTTGGTGCGGATCTCCGGGCAGTTGTACACCGTCGCCTTGATACCCTGCTTCCAGGCCGCTTCCGCGTGCTGCTCCAGACGCATCTTGGCGCGGCCCTGCGTGTAGTTGGTGTAGGTCTGCCACTCGTACTTGCCGCCGATCAGGATCTCGGTGCCGTGGTAACCGTAGGCGGTGTAACGCACCTGCCCGCCGCTCTTCTCCAGTCGCGCGCGGATGGCGGCGCTGCCCTCGATCAGATGCTGGAAGGTATTGGCCGTGACTTCGTCGAAATTCATCAGGATCAGCTTGCCCAGGTCGCTGTTGACCAGCGCGCTGGACGGCATGAAACGCTCGCCGCGTCCCTTGTAGATACGGTTGGCGATGGCGAGGAACACCTTCACCTTGGGGATGCCGCCCGCCATGGTGTGCGCGAAGAAGGCATTGGCGCCGTCCGGGATCATGCCGTCCAGCTCGGCCATCACCTTGGCCACGGAATCCGTGAAGCGAAGCACACCGGCCGCGCGGCACTTCTCGACCTGCGCCCAATCCAGCTTGTCGGTCTGCCAGCTCTTGAGTGTCATGTCGGAGATCAGGTCGGTCGGGGTGGGCTCACCGACCGGTGCATCCAGATCGAAACCAGCCATCAGCGGCACGTTGATGATGCGCCCGCCCAGATTGGCTTCTGCAGTCGCCAGCTCTTCCGCTGTCAAAGCACGCAGCGCGTTGTTCTCATCGCGACGCCCCACCGTGATACCGACAACGGTCATACCGGCCTTGCGCGCCTCGTTGATCAGGCCGTTGGCATACCCCCGTCCGAACAGTTCGCCGAACAACACAAAGACATCGCCCTTGCGAAAGATGTTGGACTGCGGAACGTTGCGTAAAGGGATCGGTGCTTGCATGCGATAGACTCCGTTTAATGTTTTGTGGCAAGACGAGCCTTGCAGGCCGCTCGCGAGGGCGCAATTGTACAGAATAAGGGGCTGATACGGCTCGCCTTAGGTGTTCACATCCCGCCGCGACTCAATCCTGCAGCGTAATGGTGGCGACAGCCGTCATCTTGTCTATATCGAGCTGCAATTCGCAGAATTCATCCAGCTCGTTAGTCGGCGTGGGGTCATCGGCACAACTGCAGCCCGCGATCACACTCTTGAAGAATATCCCGGCCATCACGCGGATGACCGGGCCGGCATCTTCGATGTGCTTGATGATCACACTGATCGGCCGGTCTAGCGCCTGACTTCCCGAAGTCAGCCCCGCCTGTAGCGGAAGATCCGCGATACCAAGCTGCATCAGCTCGCGCTTGAGCGTCTCCTCGAACTCGGGACGTCCCCACACCGATAGGGTTGACTCAAGGCGTAGCACCGCTCATTCCTCGACCACACAATCACGGCCATTGTCCTTGGCGCGATACAAAGCCTGATCCACGCGCACCAGCCAGCTATCCAGCGATTCACCCGAACGTATCTCTGCCACGCCGAACGAAGCCGACAGACACCAGGCATCCTGCTGGCCGGCAAGCAGATCGCTGTCCTTCAGTTTGTTACGGATACGCTCAGCGAGTTGCGCGGCGGCCGCACTATCCGTCATGGGTAACACCAGGATGAACTCCTCGCCGCCGTAGCGCCCGAAGAAATCCCCCTGCCGCAACAACGGCTCCACACAACGCGCGAACGACACCAGCACGTTATCTCCCACCCCGTGACCGAAGCTGTCGTTCACGTTCTTGAAGTGGTCGATATCGATCAGCACAATGGAGCACACACTGCCGTAGCGACCGAACATCTCATACTGGCGTTCCAGCTGTTCGACGATGAAGTGGCGGTTATACAGACCGGTGAGCTGGTCATGCACCGCCATCACTTGCAGTGTCTGGTTGAGCGCGTCGAGCTGCCCGTTGCGCAACTCCAGCTGGCGGCGGTTGCTGCGGTTCTGCACCAACTGGCGCATCCCCTCTTCGAACTGCCGGTAGGCATCCCAGCCGATCTGCATCTCGACAAGGAACAACACCCCCAGACCGATGGCGAGATTGATGTACAGCGATTCTCCCAACGACAGGAAGAACAGGAAGGGCACGATCAGGATGGACGCACAAAAGGTCAGCATGGTGATGAACGAAGGCGCCATGTTGGTCACGCTGACTGCGGAGATGGAGATCAACAGCAGCAGGATGATCATGTCGCCGATCGCTGCAGTCTCTCCTTCACCGTGGAAGAACACGATGGCCGCGCCCCAGCTCAACCCCTGCAACACCCGCAACACGATCTGCCAGTTGAGCGCAGCTGGGATGCGTGCATGCGGCAACGGCTGTTTCAACCAGCGCCCCGAGAGAACATAGGTGATGCCGTCGGACAGACTGTTGAGCAGCATCCAGCCGATGATCCAGAACCACGGCGTGGTCTCCCACACCAGCCAGACGATGTACAGCGTACCGAGCGGTGCCATCATCGAAGCCAGACGCGCGCGCTCCAGCAGCGTACGGAAACACAATCTTTCTAATTCAGCCTCATCTTCAGGTGAGAGGCTATCCATCCACTTATCCTGCATATCTCCTCCAAGCGGCCCGAGTCTAATTCCCTGACGCGTGTTTTGCCAGCATCCGTGCGGCAGCGTGCTTTAAGTGCCTGATCTTCAGGAGTACCATGTGATGGCCAGTGGTCATTCCGCAATTCAGACTGGGGAGAAGAAGATGGATCCCTTGCTCGGCATCAACCCCAATGCATCGGTGGCCGGCATCCTTGCCAGCCCTGCCGTTACGCCTTCCTATGCGTTGCTGTCCGCCCAACTCAGCCTGTCCACGCCGGCCTTGTTCGGATATTCGTCGACCATGGTCGGCATCTCGGCGAGAGGGCAGATATTGTCCGCCAGCGTCACGTTCCAGAACGCGCTGCGCCCGCTGAAATCCGGCACGACCGAGGAAACCGTCGATCTCGCCGAATTCACCACACGGGCACAAAGTCTGGTCGATGCATTCAATACATTGCAAAGCACCATCGCCGTTGTCGACAAGATGAACCTGCCATCCTCGGGCAGCATCACCACTGCAAGCGACTTGTCGCGTTCGCTCGATGCGCAAGCACTAAACAGCTATACGAACGGGGGCGCGACACTGACCGATCTGTCGCAGCTGGGTATCGAACTCCAGCCTGACATCTTCCCGGCGGGAAGCAGCAGACTGACGCTGGACACCGACAAACTGGAAGCGGCATTCACCAGCGATGCGCAAAGTGCCACGGCCCTGCTTGCCAGCGCTGCCGATGCATTCAGCACAGTAGCCGGCAATTTCATCAGCCGTTCCGGCAGCCAGTTCCCGTCGTTTGAAGCATTCCTGCAGACCACCTCGAACAGCGATCTGCTCGCGGGTCTGCCGCAGTTACAGACCTTGAGTCTGCACGACGCACTAGCCAGCCAGTCAGAGGATCAAACCATCAACTGGCAGCTGGTTTATGCAGCCATCACCGAGTATTCGCTGGTATCGCAGCTATACGGATGATCCGGCTCAGGCGCGCGCCAGCGCCTGCAACACCGCCTGCAGCAGGTCCCAGCAGCGCTCAACCGACTCGACCTCCACCCGTTCGCCCGGCGCATGCGCGCCGCGTATGTCCGGCCCGAACGAGATCATGTCCAGATGCGGATGGCTGGCCGCCAGCAGGCCGCATTCCAGTCCGGCATGGATCACCTGCAGGGAAGCAGGCGCGCCAAACTGGGCCGCATACACCTGCTGACACAAGGCCAGCAATGCCGAATCAGGATCGGGCGTCCAGCCCGGATAAGCACCATCCTTGTAAGCACGCAGACCGTAGCCGGAGGCGAACGAGACCAGCTTGTCGGCCAGCACATCCGCACGCGCATCCAGCAGCGAGCGCACTTTGAAAGTCACTTTGCTCTCGCCCTGCGCCAACTTGAATACGCCCAGATTGCTCGATGTATCGGTCACACCGGCAAAGTCATCGCTGATGCGCGAGACGCCGTTGACCGCGTTATCGAGGAAGCCGAGCAGGCGATCCCGCTCTGCCACGGTCACCGCCTGACCCACCGGCATCTCATCCAGCTCGTAGCGGAAAGTCACGCCCGCATCGACATCCGCGAAGCGGTGCTGCCAGGAAGTCAGGCGATGCTCCACCCATTCGTCTATACCGGACACCGCAGCGAGAGGCACCGCGCAGATCGCGAACGCTTCACGCGGGATGGCGTTGCGTGCACTGCCCCCCTGCATCTCGATCAGGCGCACATCGGTATGCGCAGCCAGGTCGCGCAAGGCTTCGGCCAGCAACTTGATGGCGTTGCCGCGCCCGAGATGGATGTCTATGCCCGAGTGTCCGCCGCGCAAACCGGACACATCGAAACGCAACACCGCGTAGTCCGGCGGCAGCGCTTCCATCTCACTGATGTGGCGCACCTCCACATCCACCCCGCCCGCGCAGCCCAGATAAAAATGTCCCCACTCCTCCGTATCCAGATTGATGAGCGACTTGCCCTGCAAGGTGCCGGGCGCCAGACCGCGCGCGCCGTCCATGCCCGACTCTTCATTGATGGTCAGCAACACCTCCAGCGCCGGATGCGCTATCCCCTCCGCTTCCAGCGCCGCCAATGCCAGCGCCACACCGATGCCGTTATCCGCGCCCAACGTGGTGTTCTCCGCCACCACCCAGCCGTCGCGCAGCACGGTCTGGATCGCATCGCGTTCGAAATCGTGCACCGTGCCGGCATTGGCCTGGCACACCATATCGAGATGACCTTGCAGGATCACGCCGGGCGCAGACTCGCAACCGGGACTGGCGGGTTTGTGCAGGATGAGGTTGCCGGCCGTATCCTCGAAATGCGCGATGCCGCGTGCATCGGCCCAGGCAGCGAGATGCCGCTTCAGTGCTTCTTCACGATAGGAGGGACGCGGGATCGCACACAGCGTGGCGAAGTGAGACCAGACCAGAGAGGGCGGCAGCTCACTCAAGTTCGAACTATTGCTTGTTTCAGACATATTCAGGATACGGTGACATTCACCGCTTTCTCATCGTAAAAATCGGTACGTTTATCCAGCAACGGGATGGTGGTGCCCTTGAGCCGGTTCTCGTCCAGCAGGGCGAGGTCCACATCCGCCACCACGATCTGTTCCTCGTTCATCACACCCTCGGCAGCGATACCGTCGCGCGCGAACGGGAAGTCGGAAGGCGTGATGATGGACGCCTGACCGTAATGCAGACGCAAACCGGCCACCGGCAGATTGCCCACCGTGCTGGTCATGGCAACATAGATCTGGTTCTCGATGGCGCGCGCATGGCAACAGTAGCGCACACGCAAAAAACCCTGCCGATCGTCTGTACACGAAGGCACGAACACGATTTCCGCGCCCTCTTCCGACAAACGACGCGCCAGCTCCGGGAACTCGATGTCATAGCAGATCAGGATGCCGATCTTGGCATGCGGCGTGTGGAACACCTTGAGTGCATCGCCGTGGTCGGTGTGCCATTTCTCCTTCTCCCAGCGCGTGCGGTGGATCTTGTCCTGCGTATGCACCTCGCCGTCCGGCGTGAAAAGATAAGCGGTATTGAACAGTCGTCCTTCACGCATGGTGGGGTGAGTGCCGCCGATCAGGAAGAACTTGTGCTTCATCGCCAGACCGCGCAGCAGTTCGATATAACGCGCCGTGTACTCGCTCAACTCGCGCACGGCCTTGGGCACATCCTCATTGTCCATGAACGACAATATCTGCGTGGTGAATATCTCCGGCAGCAACACGTAATGCGGTTCATAGTCGGCTGCACTATGCAGAACGAAGCGCACCTGATTGGCGAACCCTTCCCAATCATCGACGTGGCGCAACTTGTACTGGACTGCCGCGATGCGAACTCTCATATCCCCTCCTGCAATAGCTTGGTGGTCGGCAACACGGTCGGACGGTCCGCATCGAAATCCGGATTGAGCCAGACGATCAGCGCCGCATTGCCCAGTGAATCGTCATCCGCCGGCAGATAGCCTTTCAGGATGCCGCAATAGTTGAAACCTTCTCCCAGCTGAAAGCGCAGCACCGGATCGTAGATGTCTCCCCAGACCACGCGCTTGGCATATTCCTCGGGCAGCATGCGCTCGGCCACCTTGTGATAACCGGGCAGGCGCCCGCCCGCGATGATGCGCTTCAGGTTCATCGCGCGGCACAATTTGCGCCGCGCCTCGTATAGACCGTGTCCCACACCATGATGACGTACCGCCGGATCGACACAGACCTCGGCACCATAGAGCGTGCGCCCGCTCATGTCGTGCGTGTCGAAATATCCATTGTTGGTCACGCTATTCCAGGTGTGATGCAGGCTGTAATCGTCCCACATGATCACCAGCGACACCGCCAGCCCGACGATCTTGCCATCCAGTTCAGCGACGAACTGCCCCTGAGGGAAATGATCAAGCAGGCTCTCGAACTGTTGTTGCGTGAAAGGCGGGATAGCCGAATAGACCCGTTGCTGCAGATCAGTCGCAGCCTCGATGTCCTCCGTCATCATGATACGGATCTTCACGCCCCGCCTCCCATCAAAAAATATCCGGCGCCTCGGGCAATTGCCCGCACCTACATGTTCGTCCAGTTGCCACCCTCAAAGTCCCACAACGTCAAAGGCCGTGAAAACAGATAGCCTTGGAACGTGCGACATCCGAAGGATACCAGCAGGTCGAGCTGATCCTGTGTCTCCACGCCTTCCGCCACCACTTCCAGACCGAGGTTCTGCGCCATGCCGATGATGGTCTTGGCGATCATCGCATCGCCCGGTTCGGTGACCACGTTGCGCACGAACGCGCGGTCGATCTTCAACTGGCTGATCGGCAGCTGGCGCAGATAGGAGAGCGAGGAATACCCCGTGCCGAAATCATCCAGCGAGAAGCGGATGCCGGCCGACTTGAGGCGGCTGATCTTGCCTATCGCCTCATCCACGCCGTCCACCAGCGAGGTCTCGGTCAGCTCCAGCTTGAGCAGCCCCGGCTCGACCCCGCAGCTATTCACGATGGACAGCACATCCTCGACGAAATCGGCCCGCATGAAGGCGGCTGCCGAAACGTTGACCGCCAGCGGGATACGCGCGAAGTCCGCTTTCTCCTGCCAGCGCTGTAGCCGCTGGCAGGCCTCGCGCAGCACCCAGAAATCGATGTCGGCGATCATCCCCGACTCCTCCGCATGCGAGATGAACGCGTTCGGGAACAGCAAGCCGCGCTCGGGATGTTCCCATCTGAGCAGCACCTCGGCACCGATGCAACACCCTGCCGCATCGACCTGCGGCTGGAAATACAACTGGAACTGCTGCGCCTGCAAGGCCAGATGCATATCCTTGTTCAGTCTGGCCCGCAGCTCCAGCGCCTGCTGCATGGAGGGATCGAAGAAGCGCAGTGTCGCGCGCCCGCTGTTCTTGGCCTGATACAGCGCCACATCGGAATGCTTGAGCAATTCGTCTATGCTCTTCTCGCTGCCATGGAACAGCGTCACGCCGATACTGGCAGTACCGTGGTATTGCTGGCCGTTGAGCAGGTAGGGCAGATTGAGCGACGCCAGCACCTTGGTGGCCACCGACTCCGCGCGCGGCACCACATCCAGCTCGGTATCGAACAGGTTGGCCAGCATGACCACGAACTCGTCCCCGCCCAGTCTAGCCACCGTATCTCCCGTGCGTACACAGGCAAGTAGCCGGTGCGCCACCTCGACCAGCAACTGGTCACCGACATCGTGTCCCTGCGTGTCATTGAGCTCTTTGAAGTTATCCAGATCGATGAACAGCACCGCGCCGTAACTCTGGTTGCGATCGCAGGCCGCCATCGCCAGCTGCAAGCGATCGATCAGCAGACGACGGTTGGGTAATGAAGTGAGCGTATCGTAATAGGCGAGGCGGTTGATCTCCTCCTCGGCGGCCTTGCGGGTGGTGATGTCGCTGAATATCCCAACGTAGTTCGTCACCTTACCCTGCTCGTTCCTGACGGCCGTGATGGTCAGTTGCTTGGGATAGATATCACCATTCTTGCGGCGGTCTAATAGCTCGCCTTCCCATCTACCTTCGCGTGCCAGCGTCGCCCACATCTCCTCGTAGAACGACTTGTCGTGCTTACCCGACTTCAGGATGGCCGGCGTCTTGCCGATCACCTCACCCGGCTCATAGCCGGTGATCTCGGTGAAAGCTGTGTTGGCACGGATGATCCGACTTTCCGCATCGGTGATCAGGATGGCGTCGTGCGTCTCGAACGCGGTCGCGGCGATCGCCAGTTGCCGTTCCTTCAGCATGCGCTCGGTGACATCCAGATTTGTCGAACGCACCCCAAGCAACTTTCCCTGCTCGTCGCGCAGGTCGCTGCAAATATGTTCCAGCCAGCGTATCGCACCGTCCCGTGCGCGGATGCGGATCAGCAACCTCTCCGGCTTGCCCTGCTCGTGCATCTGGTAGACATGCTGGTCCCAGACTTCTCGATCTTCCTCCAGCACCAGACGCGACATCAGATGCGGCTGGTCATAGAAATCCGCCTGACTGTAGCCCGTGATCGTCAGACAGGAAGGCGACACATATTCGTACACACCCTCGATGTTGCGCACATAGATGAATTCCTGCGCCAGATCGGCCACCGCACGAAACAGATGCTGTCTATTGATGATCTCGCGCCGCATCGCGACCAGTGTGGACAACAGAAAGCCGATGAATGTGCCGAGCACGACCGGGACGATGAATTGCTGGGGCTGGTACTCGGGTAAGACGAAGAAAATCTGGAATGAGGCGAAAGACAGTACGATGACCAAGCCGAGCAGGGTGTATCGCAGATAGAGGTATCTATTTCTGCGCAGAAACGGAAGCATTTCCATTTGAATCTCCCCCTCTATAATCGGCCTGCCCCCTCAGACTGCCGCAACCAAACGCACCGCATCAAAACTGTAACACAGTAGCCTCACCCGAACAGCTTCTGCCACCAGCGGCGGCGATTGCCCGGCAAGGGCGCTTCGTCCGCGATCAGCGACGGCGGCATACGGCTAAGCATCCAGCGTGGCGGCACCGGGGTGCTGCTGCATGAACTGCCGACGCTGGCCGGGTCGTGGATCTTGATCAGCGTAGGGTGCTCCATATCGTCGGCATACACGATACCGCAGTGCGTACAGTCATGTTCGCGCCGCAGCAATGCATCCACCTCCGTGATGAACTCGTTCAATGCCTCGACCGTCATCGTCTGCGGCACCGGCTCTTCGCCGACCATACTGATATACCAGCCCTCCGGCTTCGCCCGCACCGCCGCCCACAAGATATCCAGATCGGTCCAGTGCAGCATGCCGCGAAAAGGTCCTTTCATTCGATTCAGGAATTCCTGACTCATGATGCTCCCGTCTCATCCGTTATCGTTTCATGGCGATGACGTGCTACCGATCAATCGCAGCCTCCGCCATCCCCGCCGCAACTTCCGCCCCAGTCTCCTCCTCCGCCGTCACTTCCGCCGGTACTCGGGACGCCCATATTCCGCTTCATTCGATCCACCTGCGCCTTGTTCTTCTCGAACTCTGCATCGATGGACTCGATCTGTTGCGCAGAATACAACAGTGCCTGCGGCAAGGCAGCACCGCACGATTCGCAACGCGGTACGCGGCGATTGAAGATCGGGAAGTTACAACTCGGGCACCGATATCTCATTCCATTACCCAGCCTCTGATCTGTTCAGCCCTTTACGGAGCCTGCCCGGCCAACTACACCACGCAGGCAGTGGCACGCACGACCCGGTTGCGCCCGGCCTGTTTGGCCTGATACAGCGCGACATCGGCTTCCGCCAGCAGGTCTTTCATCTCACGTGCACCGGTGGTCGCGCAACAGGTGTAGCCGATGCTGATCGTGATGGCGATCGCGCCAGCCTCGGTCTGCAGCGGCGTGGCCGCCAGTATCTCACGCAACGATTCGGCCAATATCAGCGCACCCTCGGCATCGGTATCCGGGGCGATCACACAGAATTCCTCGCCGCCGTAACGCCCCAGCACATCGCCCGCGCGCAGTCGCTGCCCCATCAGCGCGGCAGCCTGGCGCAACACCTCGTCACCGAGCGGATGGCCGTAGATATCGTTGATGCGCTTGAAATGATCGATATCGATCATCAGCAAGGACATCGGGTGACCGCTGCGTTGCGCCCGCACCAACTCCCCCTGATCCATCAATGCGCGGCGATTGGGCACGCCGGTCAAACTGTCGGTCATCGCCAGATGCATGATCTCCCGGTCCGTGCGCTCCTTGATCATCAGCACAAAACCCACCGATCCAAGCAAGGCGGTAGCCATCACCGCGATGAACGAGATGACCTGCACCCAATGGATGGCGACATGGTTCTGCGGTTGCGCGAAATCAACTAAACCGGACAAAGCCGCCACTGCCCGCATGGCAAGTACCAGCAGGATCATCAGCACACCGCCGAACAGCAAGCGCCATGCCCGGCCCTTGCGCGTCTCGGTATCCGACAGCAAGGCATGCGCGATCAGCAGCACCTGGAATGCATAGATCAATCCACACCAGATGAAACGGCCCGCTATGTCGTCGATCAGCATGCCGGTCGTAGCCAGCATCAGCACGACCGGCACGAAGAACTTCCAGAGTGCAAATTCGCGTCGCTGGAATTCGTAGATGGCTGCCAGGATCAGCGCATGGGAAGCCGCCTTGAACATGTTCGCGGCAACGATAGAAAGCTCATCCGGGACTGACCCACGTGCGGCGACCAGCAACCAGGTCAACGTCTCCAGCAGCACCGCGATCGCCCACTTGTTCAATCCCTGCTCGCGCCCCTTGACGGAAGCCGCAACGAACAGGCTCAACACCATGAGCGAATTGGCCAGTATCAGGGAGAACAACAGGGTGCGCGGATCGAGAAGCATGGAGGAAAAGGCAGATAAAAAGAGTCGCGAAGATTAAGCGGAATGCACGCAGCATAGGTTGCCAGCCGGTCAGGGTCAAATATTCACCTCCTGTTCCGCATCCAGCGACGCCGCCACGAAGAGCCGATGGTGGAGATCGCAATATCCCATATGGAAGGAAGTTGCGGTGTCATCGACATGCTCAAGGAAGCCGGTTCGCCCATCTTCAGCTGCCACCACAAGCCTGAGCACGGGCTATCCGCAGGCCTATATATTTTTATTTGTTTACAAAGGAAGTTTCAGACGGTAGCTTTATGCCCTGTCTGCAGAACGCCCATTCACTGAGCTGCGACAATATGGGCTATCCGCATGCGTAAACAATAATCCAGCCCGAAAAGGATCATCATGCACCGCACATACATACGCATCCCCGCCCACTTCTATCGCGTCACGCTGCACAACCCTACGGACAGCGTAACCATGGCACTGGTGCCCGACGAGAACAATGCCACCCTGATCGCCCATCTGCTCACCGAGCATTACGGCCTGCGCAAGGACGAGCACATCACGGTCACCACCACCGTGATCCGGCACGAAGACGAACGCACCACCGGTCAGGTCGTGCTCTCCAGCAACTAAAGAATCAGGCGCCCCTCCTCGCAGCCGGGCAGCGTCGCCAGCCTGTCCAGCATCAGCGATAGCGCCAGACCGGCATCTTCCTTTGCCGCTCTCTTATGTAATTCTTCCAGGGAAATATCTATAGGCTCACCCGTCGCCGCGAAGGCGATGGTGTTGCCGCTGGCACAACGCGGAAATCTCACCGCACGCTGCTCGAAGGCTGATTCGACGAAAGCGAAACCGCCCTTCACGCCGTCGCTCAAGCCGATGAGGTTGACCGCCAGGATGCCCTGATCGGTCAGCTTCTCGCGGCAAGCTTTGTAGAACGGCAAGGTGTTCAGATCGCCGGGATGCGAGTGATCGTTGAAGCCGTCCACCATGATTAAGTCGAAATGCTGTTCAGTCTGATAAACGAACTCCACCCCGTCGCCCACCACCAATTCCAGCCTTGCCGGATCGTCCGGCAGACAGAACGATTCCTTCGCCGCCTTCACCACCTTGGTCTCTATCTCCACCACGGTCAGATGCGCGGCCGGTCTGTGTTTGTACAGGAACTTGGTCTGCGAACCCGCACCCAGACCGATCAGCAACACCCGTTTCGGAAAATCGCCGGTGCGCAACAGCAGCGCCGCCATCATCACCCGTGTGTATTCGAATGCCAGATCGAACGGACTATCGATGCGCATCGCGCCCTGCATCCATGCCGAACCGAAATGCAACGTGCGCAAGCCGTCAATCTCCTTCACCTCGACCGTATATCCCATGCTGTAACCGTCCCCTTATGAACCCTGTTCCGACAACGCCTGCAACTCCGCTTCGCTGAACCCTGCCGCCCGTCGTGCTTCCAGATTGAACGGCCCGCGCAAGGGCGCTGGATGATGTTGCGCGAACAAACCGGCATAGGTCGCAAGCGGCTCCAGCCCGCGTTGCGCGCACAAATGATCGAACCAGCGAATGCCGATCTGCACATGCCCCACCTCGTCGCGCATGATCACATCCATGATGGGTGCTATCGCCTTATCGCCCGCCTGCACCAGCCGCGCCTTCATGCCCGGCGTCACGTCCAGCCCGCGCGCCTCCAGCGTGCGCGGCAACAAGGCCATGCGCGCCAGCACATCGTGCCGCGTCTTCTGCGCCATATCCCACAGCCCGTTGTGCGCGGGGAAATCGCCGTAGGCAAAACCCAGCGTGTGCAAGTGATCGTTCAGCAGGGTGAAGTGCAGCGCTTCTTCCTCCGCCACCCGCAACCAGTCGGCGTAATACTCACGCGGCATACCCGCGAAACGCCACAGCGCATCCAGCGCCAGATTGATCGCATTGAATTCGATATGCGCCATCGCATGCACCATCGCCGCACGACCTTCCGGGGTATGCATGGCGCGCCGCACCACGTCGCGCGGCGCGATCAATTCAGGTCTGGCGGGATGTCCGGGGATGGGTAGTGCGCACGCCAGGCTGGTATCGGCGTCAAGCGCAAGCTGGCCGTCCGACCAGCGCTGCACCAGCTTCCGCACGCCGTCACATTTTGCGGCCGCATCCCGTTCAGCCAACAGCTGGCAGGCAGCCAGTCTCAATTCCATCGGAGTGGACAAGCAGTTATTTCTCGACAGACGGCCATTCGCTGAATGGGAAAGGCATGTCTTCTGTCACGAAGGTCAGATAGTCCACGGTCTGCCGCAAGTAGATGCCCAGACTTCTGCCGAACTCAAGCAAACGCGCATTGGGTGCGTCATTCACCAGCACGATCACGAACTGGATGATCGTAACGATACCCAACACGGTGCCGCTCACATGGAACGCCAATCCCATCAGCAGCATGAACAGCCCGCGCACCCAGATGTTGCGCTTGCTGCCCGTCGGTCCAGTTGATTCGTTCATCGTTCCCCCTGCATATTCCAGCCGGTTATGTGTTCGCCCCTAAAGTAGCGGGAAATATATCCGATATAAGGTTCAAACGGAGGGCATCATGGTCAATATCTACCTCACCACCGACCCGCACACGCACCGCGCACTGTATGACAGTGAA
>Ga0180732_1000433_pt1 | contig 36739 bp, 44 predicted proteins | sample KR11_01MetaG_FD_148674 | JGI IMG/M metagenome (GOLD analysis project Ga0180732, IMG submission 148674) | Groundwater microbial communities from the Olkiluoto Island deep subsurface site, Finland - KR11_0.1 MetaG | ecosystem: Environmental > Aquatic > Deep subsurface > Groundwater | place...
ACTATGCGGTCATAAGGTTTATATCCTTTTTTGTCGGTATTCAAATACTTTTCAAGCCGTTTATATTCGCTCATCTTCTCCCTCCATATTCTTCCCACGCATCCACAGCAATCGCCACGAATATCATTAGCCCTAATCCGACATAGAATACAACCAATGCGTTCTCCGCGATGTAGTCATAGATTAGATTCATTGTATTCTCCTTTTAAGATGCGGGCGGGCAACACGAGCGTTGCATTTACCTTGATATTCAAGGCGTTCTACTCTTAAACTACCGCCACGCGTGTTCGTCTTATCTTTTCCGCTATTATTGATTTTGTCAAGGTGTTCCTTCAGGATTCTCTCAATAGCTGTCATTGTTTTCTCCTCATTCCGGCCGCTCTCTTTTTCGGCAGTCCCTACACACAAAGTCCTTTTCTTCATCCGCTATCGCCTTTGCCACATCCTTGGGCACGGCGAATTTCCGGCTGCATGTCGTGCATGTTATCGGCACAAAATCATCGTCCGGTTTTTTCTTCTCTATCGCGGCGTTAGGATCGGCCACCCAGTCCTTCCAGTTATTGAACCATGTTTCGCCGTCCTGTATATACCCGTCTCTCACCCGCGGGCTTTTCAAATAATTCGCCAATGCGATGTTTATGGCCTCCCAGTCTGCGGCGGTTCGGCATTGTGCCTTGAAATGCGCCCATGCGCCGCGTTTCCCTGTCTTCTGGGGGTATTTAGCCCATATGCTCTCGAAGTTCGTTGTGGTACCGTAATATGTGCCCGCTTGGACTGGGCGCGGGGGTATTGTTGGGAGTTCCGGTTGCTTTTCCTTATAAGTAGGGTCTTTTACCGGTTCTATGGCTTCCGGCGCCGGCCCGGGGTCAGGCAAGGGGGCCACTATCGGCGCGGGGATTTCCGGCGCTATCGGATTTGACATCAGCCCCATTATCCTGCCCCTGCCTATTCCCTTATCCTTTGCGGCCGCCAGGACTGCGGCGTGGAGCATGCTCTTGGGGTTCATCTGTTCGAGCTCTTTGCCATATTGGAATTTGATAAATCCTATTATATACCATTCGCCGTGCGGGAGGATGAGGATATCTTCGCCGAAGGCCTTCTTGATTTCTGTTTCGTTTATGGGTACGCCACCGGCCTCAATTCCCATGAGGGCGAGCTCGGGCTCCCATATTCCGGCGCAGTTGGCGTTCTCCCATATGTATTGCCACAGCACTTTGAGGTGCGTGGGCATGGTGCGCCACTTTTTGGTGTGCCAGCGAGCGCAGTCGCTATATCGTTTGCGGGGTTTAGTTTTTCTCATTTCTTCCTTTTAATGCGTGGCGGGCAGGGATTTGCACCCTGCCTAATGCACTTTGTCGACCGATCACAGTGCCGCCACGCGTGCTCATTTACTTTACGTCCTCTATCTCGATTCCCTTTCCTTCCTTCTCCTCCGGCAGGTCGATGACGTCGCTAAAGGGCTGCGGTTTTCCCGCGTCCACCCTGTCGTCCGCTTCCAACGCCTTGTTAATCTCCGCTGATTTCGGGATGAATTTCATCAGCTTTTTGACGGCTGTCTTTACCCACATCGTTTCCGGCCACGTATTCCACGGGCTGTGTGCGCTGTTGGCCGCGGGCGAAGATGCCTTTACTTTGAGGATATCTTCTTTCGTCAGCACTTTGAATACGGGCATGCTCGCGCCTTTCATTTTGGCTACGGCGTAGGCCGCTTTGAGCTTCCCGCGGTCGGCCTCTGCCGGCACGTGCTTGATAAACTGCTCTGTGCCGAGCGAGTAAGTGAATTCGTCATTTTCGTACACGGCTTCTCCTATTACGAATTCCACCATGTTGCTGCGGTAGGCCAGCTCGATGAGCCCCTGATACCCGATGATGAATGTTGCTTCGTTGCCGTAGGGCACGAGCCAGCACTGCCCGTTTACTCCGGGTTCGAGGCCAAGCTGTGAGGCCATGATCACGGATCCGGCCAGGCTCTGCTTTGTGCAGGTCACCAGTTTGGGGTTGCGCCTCATCTCTGTGAGCACGATTCGCACCATGCGGTCGGCGTTCAGGTGCCGGGGCAGGGCGGTCGCCATTGCGGGTTTCATCCAGTCAACCAGAGCGCTTGCCTGGTCTTTCTTTGTCAGTTCCTGTTTTACTTCGGCCATTTTACTTTACTCCTTTCCCCATTTCGGGGATTTCATTCTTCGTTCAATACATTTCCGCACCAGTTTTCAAAATCTCTCCGCAGTTTTTCGAGCGTATTTATAGGCTCTACGCTTTTACTCCGTCCGACATAATCGCTCGGCACACCGGTCATCTCCATCATCATTCGTGACAATATCTCTTGACTGTACGCACCATCAAACGACGGTGGTAGCGCCACTGCCTGTTCTGCCCATGCTCCCTGCATGCTGTAACGGTGCAGGTCGGTCTCGGACACAGCTACCCTTCTCCCCGGGATTTCCAATTCCATCATTCTTGTGAGCGGATTCTTCCAGACATTGAGTCCAGCCTGTCCGAGCACGCCGGGGAATATATCTCTCATACCTCTTCGTTCCTCTTAATGTGCATGTTGACGTTGGGCAATCTCTCCATGATTTTGCCGTAGACCTCCTGCAACTTATCGTGCCCCTCTTTCAGCAGAGAGATGGTGTCGTTATGAAACCTTGTCTGCATGGCCATTTCTTTTTCCTGATACTTCCTCTGCATTTCAAGTTCCTTCTTCGTCGCCTCAATGTTCTGCTGTTCCTCTCTCATTTTGACGAGGTGCTTGATTTCCTTTTCCTCGAGCCCTTTCTTAAGCTCCAGTTCGCCGATGTCTTTTTTCAGTGATGTGATCTGCTTTTCCCTCTCATCGATTTCTTTCTTCAGCCCAAGAACTTTCTTCTCGCCACTGCCCTCGACGCCGAGCGTCTCCTCGATTACTTTCCTCAGTTTCCTTTCAGTTACGAACATCATTTTTTCTTCTCCTTTGCCCTATACGGGCGTGTCAAATTCCGGCGGATCAGCTGGGCCCGCGCCGAATTCGTCATCATCTCCGGCTTCTCTGTCGGCTGTCGCGGGCTCGATGTTGATGATTGTCGTGTATTCCTTGCCTTTTACTGTTTCAATCACGCTATCAGCCTCGATTGCCCTTCCTTCCACTTCGTCTGTGTCCCAGTCAAATACTCCGGGCTTTGTCTCCTTGCACCCGAGCGCCTTAAGGATAGGCGGGCACAGCCACACCATAAACCTTTTGTTCCATTTGCCACCCGTGGGTGTGTCGAAGTAGAAAGTGTAATACGGATGATTCCCCGTCGTGTGCCCTTTCTCCACGTGGTCAATGGTCAGCTTTACGTGAATTCCTGGTTCGAGATAATTCGAACCCCTTGTGTCAGTCGTTTCTCTGCTCATCTTCTGATTACCTCCTGTGTTCTGTTCCTGTTTATCTCATCCAGTTCTCTTTCTGCTTCCGCCAGCTTCTCGCGCAACGCATTGTTGGTTTTGATGAGCTTGTTCTTGCCTGCGTCGGAGTGAAGTTCACCAACCCTGAAAAATATGCCTTCCCAGTTGAGCGGTTCGGGGATTCGGGTGGACATCATTCCATATTCTACTCTTTCCATATAGCCGTCCAACACCTTTGAGAATTCTTTGCGAAACCTCAAATCCCTTTCGGCTGTGGTAAGGATCATCTCTTTCAATTGGACAATTTCTGCCCTGTCCGCCTCCTTCTCTCTCACCAAATCATCTTTTGTCTTTTTCATTGCCCTTTTTCCTCCTTTACTTTACCCTTCAGCTTCAGCCTATCATAAGTGTCGAGCACAAGCTGTCTGTCCATTGCGCTGAATTCGCTTTGCTTCGACAGTATCAGCTTTCGCTCGGCTATGATGTGCGCGATAAAATCTGCCTCAAATTTCGCCACCTGCTCTGCTTTGAGCTTTTTCGCTTTCCGGCGGGCGAGGTAGTTTTTAATTATTCCCATTTTATAGTCCTGTAAATATACATTCCGCTGTCGAACAATCTCACCAATATCGCACCGTTTAGGTTTATCATCCATGCCGCCGGGTTTGGCTTTCTAAATCCGCTCCACTTCGGAACGACCACGGCTCGGCGTTGTTCTACTGCCCGCTGTAATCCTTTCAGGGAGCTTATTCTTCTGCCTATATGGTTATATGAAACAGACCAATCTTCCCAAACTTCTTTAGTTATTCTTGTGTATTCGGCATTCATCAACCGTGCCCTATTTTTTCTAAACTTATCTGAAAGTGCAAGCATTTCTTTTCCTATTTTCGGCGTTGTTTTTATTGTTACCATTATCCTCTCCTCCTATATTTACACGTGCCAAAGTATCCGCAATATGCCGGGGCACACCACCATGCTGATGTGCTGCATGGCGTGAATATCCCTGATTCTATCACTTTTATCGCCTGCGCCACGCATACCAGCAGGGTTTTGATGTCGCCCGCTGTGCGCTCTGTTTCCTGTGAAACATATTTCGGTGTTTTGTTTTTGATGAGGTAATCCTGCTGTATGTGCTTCGGCAGGGATCCCGTTTGCTTTAATACTTTGAGCGAATACATTGTGAGCTGCCGGCTGTCGTCCGCGTCTGTCTTCCCCGGGGATTTCCCTGCTGTCTTCGTGTCCCGCAGTCCGATACCGCCTGCCACCTTTTCCTCGATGTCGGATGTGCCCGCCAGCTTCCAGTTCGTTCCGCTGATGTCGAAGCTGAAATAGTCCTCTAAGTTTATTGGCTCTATGGTTGGGGCCACGATTTCGTGATGAAGGTTTGACATGGCTATGGCTGTGTTTATGGCGTCGTTTCGTGTTGCCCGCTTGCCGGCCAGCTTTTCGTCATCGTTCAATATCACGCCCTTATCCCATGCGCCTTTTATCTGCTCGGACGCTATTTCTGCCAGCAGGTCGCCGGGTGCCAGCTTGCCTGTGTCTTTCTTTTCGGTGAGGTCGACTTCTATGCTTTTGTGGGTGCTGCTTCCTATAATGAGGGCTATGCCGGGCGGGACGATTTCGTTCATAATGTAACGGCGACGGAATTGCTCGCCGCACTTAAAGAGCATATTTATGCCACTCATGCCGAGGGAGCGCTTATCGAGTTCCGTTGAAAGCTTATTCATTTACCCCTCTTTCCTTTTTGGTTGCTGCGCTTATCCTCTGCTCCGGGTGTATCGTTATCGTGTATTTCTTGCCGTCGCTGTGCTTTATCCGCATGAGTATGCTCTCCCGAAGCTGGTGGAATTCTACGATGTCCGGGAATATCTTCTTGATTGCGTCTGCTATTTCTCCGCAGTGGGTTATCGGTTTGGTCATTTTGGCGCTCCTTATAATACCAATCCCAAGTCCGCCTGATATTTCGGGCCGATCTTCTTGGGCGTGTACGGCGCGACAACTTCCCATGTGTCCGTGCTGTCGTCGCTCTTCGCTTTTTTAACGTTTATTACGATTCCCCGGTCTGACAGAAACCTCATGTGTCTGTCCGCGCATGATACGCCGCGCCTCATGGCCGCTATCTTTATCAGCTCTGTTCGCGCGGGGCAGATTATGGACATGATGTCGTAAACTATTTTTTCCTGTATCGGCTTTTCTTCTTTCATTGTATTTTGTCCTTTTTTAGTCCGGCCGCCCGCGGGTGCAGCGGACGTGATGATGTCCTCCGTTGGGTCGAGCCGGACGTTAAAATTTGTTCGTTGCCGGTTGTTGCTTTCCGATGTCCGCTGCTATCAATTTGTTTCATTGCACCCTATTATGTGTTAGATTTTCCCGTTTGTCCAGTTTTTCGCGCTTCAATCGCGCTCCGCTTGTCAAATATCTCCGCATGCGCCGGTTGTTTATCAGCGGGGTTATCTTGAAATACGGCAGGAGTTCCGGCGCGTATTTCTCCGCGTAGTTATGCGCTATCTGTTGTGCCCTGCGGATCGCCACGGCTTGTATGACTGCCTTCTTTGGCGCGCTCTTGCGGATTGCGTCCAATTCCGGGTCGTTAGCGTCCGGGAATACCACCAGGCCGTCATGCCGCTTCAGCGCCTGCCTTCCGTTGACTATTTCGTCTGTGCATTTGAGTTCATTATTCATATTCTTTTTCCTCCACTGTTCCAACATTGTTCCCGTTTATATCATAAAGCGATACAGGCCAATCGTGACGGTCTAACCTGTCCGCGAGCTTCCGCAATATCCGCGCGGCCTCGTGGTCTTTGTCCGGCGCTTCAAATGCTGCGTTCTCTGTTTCAATTTTAATGATAATCATCCTCGCCCCCTTCCGTTTTTGCGATTGCCTTCATAAGATAATCAAATTCGCCGTGTTTTTTTACTGCCATTTTACACGCATCAAGCAGTTCCGGCGCGGCCGCGATGAGCGCTCCGTCCTTCTCGAAGTTTTCCTCCGACCCTCTGTAATTAGGGCGCTCGCATACTATCCGCGTTTTCTCTCCGTCCGTTTCCACGATGCAGTCCTTGAACACGTTGATTTTCCATTGCTTCATTTTGCTTTCCTCCTTTTTATTCCGCAGTCCCGTACCAGTCAAACTTGCCTGTTCCCAAGTAGGCTTTCAGTTTTTGCTTGGCCTCCTTTTGTGTCTTGTAGAGCGCCGATACAAAGTTCCTGCCTACTGAAAATGCCCATCCCTTTCTGTCGCCTACTGCTGATTTGAAAACTTCGGTCTTGTTTGTTTCCATTGTGCTTTCTCCTTTTTTGTGCTTTCTGTATTCCGCTCGTATCTCTTTCTTGCTCCGCTCCCCTGTTCCTATCATTCGCCAGTGTCCGCAGGTGCATTCCGCTTGTGCGTCGTGCAGGCTGATTATGATTAGTTTGTGTGTCATTTTACCCTCTCCTCTGCCGGTGTCCGGCGGTTCGTTTAGCCTTTCCCGTTTATCCATGCCGAGTATGCGGCGTCCGCTTCTTTCTCTGTTAGCCGGGTGTCGCTTACTATCACGGCGATGTCGTCTGCTCCGGTGTTTATGTATCTGTAGCACCGGGGTCTCTTGTTTGTCAGCCGGCACAGGGTTCTCATCAGCGAGCTGGCATCTCTCCAGTCTGCCCACAGCACGAATGGGCGGCTTTTCTTTTTTGTCTTTGCGTCGATCGCGTTCATCTTTTCCTCTCTTTCCGGCCTGCTGCCGGTATTGTGGTCTGCCTCATCAGCGCGGATTGACCGTTTCCCGCGGACCCGGTTGCTGTCCCGGGTTTCGGCGTTTAGTCCTCTGCCCCTATCGGATGTGCTATTTTCCCTATCTGCTTTTTGGCGTTCTGCAGTTGCTTCACGGCGTTTGTCGCCCAGTCCACTTCGTCCTGGTGCGTTGCTGTCTTCATTGTGCCCAGTCTGCTGATTACGGCCGCGTCTATTGCCCACCAGATTTCGCACCAGCCCAGCTCGTCCAGGCCGGTGATGGTGATTCCCTTTCCTATCAGGCCGTCTGCTTCTTGCTCCGCTCCGTCTTCCGCTTTGTTTCCGCGGATCGCGCTTCTTTTGCGCCCTGCCTCGTAGCCCTGTTCGTATCCGGCTATCGTGGCGTTGTCGCGCTGTTCTTCCGCTTCCTCCTCCGCGATTTCCCTGCCGTGTTCCAGCCCTGTTTCGTAGGCTGCTTTTACCCGCTCTGTCTGTGTGTCGCTCGGTTTTGCGTGTTTGTTCAGCCTGCCGTTGAACGTGTCCTCCGGCTCTTTGAAATTCTTGTCCATTCTTTCCCTCGCTTCCAGTGCGTCCAGCTCCTTCTGCTCCGCTGTCGTGATTGCGCCGTGGTTGTACTGGTGGATGAGATGTTCTTTTCTGGTTCTCTCCGGCTCGCGCTCCGTGTCTTCGTATGCTTTCCGCTCTTTGGCGATTTGCGCGTCCTGCTCCGGTGTCGGCAGTCCTTCGTCTTCCGGCTCCTGCTTTATCAGGGCGTCTGTGTGGTAGTAGCCTGCCCTGGTGCGGTATCCGTTGCAGGCCTCGTGCGGTTTCTCGTAGGTGACCGTGGCCTTGTCGCCCATCAGTTGCGTTACCGTTCCGCTCTGTCCTCTGCGGTTGTAGGGGTCTGTGGTCAGCTGTGGGTCTACGGTTACGGTGTCGCCGACTTTGATGGTGTTGCGCGCCGCCGCTTTGTCTGTTTCGTGGTTTATCATTTCTTCCTCGCTTTCCGCCTTCCGGCGGTCTCCTTCCTTCCGTGCCTCGTTCCACTTCAGCGTGTGCAGTCTCCCTTCTCCCGCCAGGCTTAGGTAGCGGTTGTGTTTCGCTTCTTCCAGCCATTTGATTTCGCTTTTTGTCTTTGTTCCGCTTCTGTCTTCCATTTTGTCCTCTCTTTCGTCCGCTTCTGTCCGCTCGGCTTCGTTCTTTCCGGCGTCCTGTCGTCCGCTGCTGTTGTATTATGTGTTGCTTTTGCCCTCTTGTCCAGTCGGGTTTGTTCGAGCCTTTGTCCCGAGCCTTGCCCCCCTTGTCTTTCGCGCGTCTTGTTTCGCGTGCGTGCGTTGTTCTGTTCTTAGTTCTGTTCTGTTCTGTTCTCTTTGTTCTGTTCTTTCTCTTTGTTGTTGTTGTTGTCTCTTTATTTATTCTATCTCTATTGTTCTCGCTGTTTACTGCTGGCTCCCGCCCGGCTCCCGCCTTTCGGCTTTCGCTCGCCTTTCTTTTTCCCTTCGGTGCGCCGGCCGCTGCTTCGGGGAGTTCGTTGGGGTACGATTTGCCCTCTTTTTTGGCTCTGTCCTTCGGAAAGTAAAATATGTTATGTAAACTTTTCCCTGTTCGTGCACCCTTCGTGAAAGGGTATTAAGGGGTATTAAGTAGTATTTGCCCTTGAAAGTCCTTGCCCTGTCGGCATTTTCGTGGGCTCTCCGGTCTCTAAAAGTTTACATAATCAACATTATCACAACTTGGGCTTGAAAGTCCTTGCGACGCCTTGATTTTCACGCTCTCCCCGCCGTTATCGCTACTGCCCTGCTTCGCTTGCTGTCTGTTGTGCTCGCCTTCTCCCGCGTGTCTGTGTCTGCCGTCGCTGTCGTTCGTGCCTCTGTGCTCGACCTCGTGCGTATTACGAACCGGCTCTACCCTGTATTGCCTGCCCCTGCCCTGTGCTGTGCTGTGTGTAGTGCTGCGATCCTGGTGCTGTCCTTTCGCGGTCGCCGTTGTTCTGCTCATTGCATAGGGGGGGGAGGGGGGTGTCGGCTCGCCATATAGGGCGCACTGGGTCGAGTGATGAACCGTGGTACACCCCTATAATATGCCATCCAGTGCCAAAGAGGGGGTCTTGACATTGGTTTAATTTCAAAAGCTATGGGGGGTTTTATGGTTTAAATTTCGCATAATGGTTAAAGTATCGGCTCGTTACTCGTTGAATGGGGGAAAGTGGCTTAAACAGCGAATTTGAGGGGTTTCTGTTGATTTGTGAGTGAAATCGGGGAATTTATGTTTGGATTTTGATGTTGGGCTGGACAAATCCGGTAATCTGACACATAATAGAACAGAATGCGAAAGCGTCTGGGGGGTAGGGGGGTGAGAAAGATTTTCGGTTGTTGCGGGGGTTTTCTTTTTTTTCGTTCTACGATTCGGGATTTTCCTTGTCTACGAGTTTTTCGTATTCCGGGGAAAGCAGTTTCAGAAAGCGATCCTGATATTTTTTTCGGCTTTCGGTAAGATATTCGTTCTGTTTCGAGAGCACATTTACGCGGGCCTTCATGAAAGCGAACATTGCGAGAAACAAGGCCGAGACGCCCTCAAAGATTTTAAGCATCAGTTCTGTGCTGTTGTTCTCTGTTGAGATAATATCGCGGCCGGCGCTCTGCGTATTGCTCTTGTCGATTCCGGCTTGAACCTTTGCGGTGGCGTTTGCCTGGGCCTGGAGAGACAGCGAGATATTTCCGAGCTTAAGCTGAACATCATTGATTCCGGCCTTAATATCGGATAGGCGCTTGTTGGTGCTGTTCTGCTGCTTGGTCATTTCGTTCTTGAATTCGGCGCCGAACCATGACCATGCGTGGCATTGTGTTGAAAACAGAGCTATCGCTACCAGATAATATGTAAACTTTTTCATGGTTATATCTCTATCACATAGCCGTCATTTTTCTTCTTTTTGTGGAAGTAGAAGAACAGTTGGAGCAGGAAGTAAAATATTTTCTTGTCGAACATTTCGAGGAGCCGGCCGGTGAAGGACATGGGGAATTTAACCACGCTGTCCAGGAATAGCGCTCCGGCCTCGAGGCATTCGGCCCCGGTCTTTGTTTTGGGGTCTATTTGCCCTATTCCCTTGAAGAATGCCGAGGCTTTGTCGGCGGCGGCCATAACCGTGGTGACGAAGATGTCGACCATAGCGAATTTTATCTGCATTTGCGCGAGGAAGTCTTTGATGGATCCTTTGACTTTCAGGGGATTGGCCTTCCAGTCCGTACGGATTTGCAGGAATTTGTTTTTCATTTCTGCCGTGCCGAGCTGCTCTTTCATGTGAGCCACCAAATCTTTCACAATCTTCATGTCAATTTCAATTTTCATAATATCCTCCTTAATATGTCCACATCACGGGATTTGGCAAACTGCTGTCTATATCGATATGCAGAAAAGTATCGCCAATCCCAGCCCTTCTTACCTCTACGCCATTATACCAATTCATAACAAAATTTACTATCTTCCAGCGCGTAAATGAGCTCACGCATTTTATATCAACCGCCAGTCCGCGCAAATGGGCGCTGTCCGCCACTCCGCCAATCTTCGCATTATATTCCGGCGTTCTATACCCGCTGGTTATCACTATCGGAAAGCCTAATATCTGCCTCATAATATCAAGAAAATGAACCATACGATAATCCATATTCTCCTCGCCGGTATCTGGTGATACAAATTCACGATAGGTGAAATGCTTAATCGTCATCCATTGTTCTGTCGTCATTTCAGTAAACTCCTTATTGCGTATACAACAATCAATGCCCCTGCTACACTATACCAAAATTCCGGGATATTGAAAATCATTTAACCCCCACTGCCTGCTTAATCTTTCCCAAGTCCTCTGATATTTGCTTTATCGTAGTATTGAAGATTTTGTCCAATTCTTTTATGTCAGCCGTGTTGCCGGATATTCGCGCGGAATTGTTGTTTATCCGTTCTTTTACGCCCCCGGTTTTTACCAGAATTGCCCCCGCCGTTGTCGCTAAAACAAGTATCAGCATAAGCCACGGGGCGTAACCGTTCAATTTAAGTGTCGCCATCATCACCTCCATCAAGTATTTTTTTTATCTCATCGATATCTTTTTTCATATCATCCTTCAGCCGATTATAATGACCCGTCAATTCCTTGTAAATAACATTCCCCATATCGAGGCGTTCGAGGGCCTTCTCTATTTTTTCCAACCGTTCCCGTATTTCGTCGGCAATCACGTTTCTAAATCTCCGTCAATAATCTTCGCGTTTTTCATTCTTTTTCTAAACCATTCGGCGTCTTCCCGAACAAAAGGATTATATGTTTTGTAGTTTCCAAAGTGTCCAAAAATCAAATGACACCGACTGCAAAGCGTTATTAGGTTGCTCGGCTCAAGCTCCAGCGACTTATCCTCTGCGTAAGGAATTATATGATGAACCTGTAATTTTTTCTTACTACCGCAAACCTCGCAAACAGGATGAGCTTTTAAGTATGCTTTTCTAACTTTACTCCATTGAGATGCCCTCGCCGCAATAGAAAATAAGGCAAGAAAAAATAATGCTAAAAGAGTAAATAGTTTTTTCATTGCTTTTCAAGCTCCAGCGTTATAGCAAGATTACTGATAGCAGGGATATTTATACCCACAAGGCATTGGTCTATCCATACTTCGGCATCGTTATTTATACTTTCGTTTGCGTCTATATTTAATCTTCCCTGCGTAACATTGCTCGCCGCTGTCGTTGATATTGAAATTCCCCCCCACGTGCTATCGCTTGTTAAATTAGTCGCTCCGCTTGTCACTGTTCCGACAAGATTATTGCCTGCGTCAAACAGGTCAATATACAATCGTATATTAGTAGTGGTGGCGTAATTCGTCCTGAACCAAGCCGATACAGTATAGGTTTCCGTCGCTGTTATTGTGACCGTGGAATATGCTATCCACCTGCCAGAATAGGAAGTCGTTAAATTATCAAAGCGGCAGGAATAAGTTCCTTTGTGCGCAAAATCTGATTGCCTGCCTATACTCTCCGCTGTTCCTAATTCTGTCCACGATGAACCCGCTACGCCTGTTTGAGAGTCCTCAAATCCGGCGTTCCATACCATTAAGTTTGTCGGAGTTGCTATATCGTCTATGTGATAATTTATTATATCGCATTTATTAAAAACCACGCTCGTTGATAATTCTACGCAATCAGCTCCCACCGGAATTGTGAACGCCGCTATCTCAAGATTATCCTGATTTCCGACGTGTATAATAGTATCTGTTGTTCCTGTCGACCCCTGCATAATATACGCTTTTGTAAGGGTGTAGGTATCCGGCAAAAGTCTAAAATCACTTCCCCAACTATCTCCGGTAAAAGATGAGAGTTCTCCCACTTTTGAGAAATAAACATATCGCTTTTGAACATTGTCAACGACATTATTTGCGTCGGTATCATAGACGGCTTTTGTCATATCACCTGAACCGCCGCCGATTGCGTCCGTCGCCTTCATTATAGCGTAATCCGTGTAGCCCTTTGTTGAGGCGTCGCCGTTGTTTACGGGGGATGTGGAGATGTTTGTGATTTTTCCTTCGTTCATACTTAGAGTTAAATTGGGGTCAAATTCCACATTTTTTAGAAAAACGCATCCGTCAGATGTGATATATAAACCTGCTGTATCCTCGCCATAAAGTATTAACTGCCCAGAACTAATTACTTTTAATCCCTCACTGTCCACCGTAATTGTTCCGCCAAAACCACTATACTTGTCTTTTAACATCAGCGATTTTCTGTTGCTCATCGGATTCGCATATCCTTCTATAATTAAATCTCCGCTCATCGTATCGCCCATAGTAGAAACAAAAGCGTCGTAATTCCTGCCGGCAAGTAATTCGCTGTCCGCGGCTTTCGCTGTTACTCCAAGTTTATATTCATTCAAATATGTGAATGTCGCCTGCAACGCCGCATAGGTTGTTCCCGTTGAATACGCTATATTGTTTTCTCTCGCAACCGCCCTTGCTATCTCCGCCGTCAATGCCGCCGCCGTAGAATTTATCGCCGCATAATTCGTGCCCGTTGAAACACGCAAATCAGCAACGCCCGATGTATTCAAATCTATTGCCGTTTTATTTGTTCCTGTGCCTACGGCTATATCATTTTCCCTATCGGTCGCCCTTGTAATCTCCGCGGAGAGAGCCGCACCTGTTGACTGCAATGCCGCATATATTGTGCCTGTGCTTACGCCGAGTGCCTCTATCGCGTCATCATTATTTGATATTTGTGTTTGCAAACTGTCTATCTGCCCGCTTATAACTCCCGTAGAATAACCGAGGTCGCTATCACCTGTCTGCCTGTCAGATATTTCGGTAGTAAGGTCAGTCCCCAATGTCGTGGTATCTATGGCTACATTCCCGAAGTTTGTATCGGTATCCGTAATTTCCGCGTTCAGCGCCGCCTTTATCGTGCCGGTATCCACTCCCACGGAAACAAGCCGCGCCTCTGCGATGTCTAAGTCCGTTTGTATATTTCCGGTGGATACTGCTATGTCATTCTCTCTTGCGGTTGCTCTTGCTATTTCAGATGTTAGGTTATCCGCTCCTGCGAATGCCGCCGTTGAGGTTATGATTGTGCCGTCCTGCAGTCGTATCTGCCATGATGATATCGCTACGCCATATGTATATGTTGACGGGCCTATGAAGAATCTGCCGGCCACATGGTAATCGACAGTTGTCGGTGTGGTAGTGTCGTTGTAAACGGGCTGATAAAATGAGTCAGACCATGCCGATAATATCGCTACAGATAAAAATAAACCGAGCAGTATTTTTTTCATATATATCTCCTATAGCGGCTTCGCAAGCGACCACCCAATCCACATTTCCAAAGTGCCCTCCGTTCCCCGGGAGGTGTTAAAAAATATCCTTACTTTTGTGGCGTCTCCGCCGGAACATATCGCCTGTATTTGAGCGGTCGTCAGGCGTCTTATTTCGCCCCCGTCAAGTCTGGCTTTTAGTGATGCTATTTCCGCATCCGCGCGGTCGAGAGCTGCGTCAAACAGGGCTTTCTCTGCTTCGCCGGATGTGCCGTACGCCGGCTTTCTAAAATATCCGTTAGTCGTGTCGATGCCTGCCATATTCCGCCTCCTTTATTTTACTACCCAGCTTATAACAGATTTTACTGTCTTTGTCCATTTATCGATTACACCGTCTGGTGAAAACCAACCGGATATAAACCACTGCCCCGTGAACCAGCCGCCTCTTTTGCTCAACGGCCAGTCAGTCGTGTCGCGGGTTGTTATTGTCCATAGTGCCATATTTTATCTCCTCACGGTTCCGCCGCTTCTGGTGCTTACTGTTCCTCCGCTTCTCACGGTTTCGCCGGACGATCCGGTTCGTACTGTTCCGCCCTGGTATGTTGATTTACTTTTTATTGCCTTTTTTACATCTCGCTTTATCTTCCGGCGCTTCTCTGAAAATTCTTCAGTCTGGGGCATTTGCGTGAATATCTTTAATCTTTCCCAGTCTGTTAATCCCGGGGTGGTTAGGGCTTCGACAGTTGATTTGATTTGCCTTTGTCCGGGGGCGCGTATACTTCCTCTCATTTTATACATCCAATCATTTGCTTTTGTTAAATCCCATTTACTGTCGGTCATAATACTGCCTACATAACTTGAGATAGCCAACGCCAGATAACCGGGGGCACCAAGTACAGTGGCAAAACCGTTCCCTATTCTCCACGATGCAGGGCCTATCCATTTCTTGAAATTGATACCCATCGTCGAACCTGCTGTTATTATTAAAATCCATTGCAGGATATATCTGATGAATGCCTTGCGTCCGTCAGCCCCGCCGTGAGCCCACCGGTTTACCATAGCGGCAAAACGGGGAGGCCATGTTCCGAATGTCCCCAGCAGTTTACCTGCCGGCCCGCGATAAAGCGCTTCCGTTTCTTCGGCGTAATATGGGTATTGTGTCATTGCTTGCGCCCAATAGCCGGAAAGGTGACCGAGATAGAATATCTTTGCGGCAATGGGGTCGGTTTCTTTCAGTTTCAGTATTTTATCTCTTACCCTTTTTGTCAGGTTATTGATAACCGGTTCGGTATACGCTTTTGGGTCGTCCAGTATAACCATCATTCCTATTTGGTATTGAGCGTCTGTTCTCAATGTGAATTTTAGTTTGCTCGCCAATTCGTCTGCCGTTATCTTCCCGGCTTCATATTTAGGCACCCAGTCTTCTGCCGTTATTATTCCGCAGAGGTATGCCTTCTGGCGACTGCCTTTGTCTTTTGCTCTGAACAGGGTTGTCATTACTTGAGAAGCTTCGCCTATAGCGCCTTTGCCTTTGCTGAATTTAACGCCAACGCCGAGGGTATAGATATCGGCCTCGTCTGTTTCCTGTCTGCCTTTTGCGGTTTTACTCCGCCAGGCCGCGCGACTCCATTTTACTCCGCCATATTCCGCGATTATATGTGTTTCCTGCGTGGTATTCTTTATGGCTGATCCGAGTGTTCCTATCAGGTCGGCATATACCAAGTCCCGGAGTGTCGATATATTTCCGTCAATCATTCTCCCGCGGGTTGTAAAGCCGAGCCAGTTGAGGGCTTCTTCGGTTTTAACTGCTCTCCCCAATTTGTTGTCAATAGCCGCCTGAACGGCGCGCTGCAGTCCGGCGTCAATTTGTTCTACTAATGGGTGTTGTTTACCGAGTAAATCATTCAAAATATATGACATCGCGTTTCTCACGGTTTTGGGAACGAGCGGGAAGTATTTCTCCACGTTTGCCGCGGCCGGCCATATGTATTTCTTTTTTACCACTCCCGCAGAATATATTTCAAACAGTTCTATGGGGTCTGTCAATTGTTCGGCGCCGGCGAGTATGAAGTCGCCTTCGGCTATTCTCTGTTTCTCGAAGAACATCTCGACCTCTTTTTTTGGAAGGTGACGGAATTCTTTTATTACGGTATCGGGGTCTTTGAGCATGCGGAAGATGAGGGGCTGGTATTCTTTCCAATATCTCTCCCCCTTCATGCCGGCGGCTTTGAATAGCCGGTTCCATAGCTCGCGGGCCTGCAGGGCCGCTTTCTTTTCCGCGTCTGTCAGGCCATAGGTTTCGCGTTCTGCCATAAATTCAGCCATTGTCGTGCCTTTGGGTCGGTGCATAAAATTGAATATCTTTTCCCGCTGTTTTGCGTTCATTCCCTCGAATACTTCTCTGAATTGCTGTATCAGTTTCAGTCGCCATTCCCTGCCGTCTTTTGTGTTGGCTTCAAGGCTTTTGAATGAGTGGTATAGGTTCATTGCTGCTGGGCTTTTCTGTCTGCCCGCCCATGTGCCGAGCCAGTCCGAAGTGTATCGTATCAGATGAAGCATGGGGACACTTTCGGTGTGTTCATATAGGGTAAGCGATTCATTCAGTATTTTGAGCTGTTCGTCGTTAAGTTCGGATATCCGGCGCTTGTCGGGAAATATTGAGTGTATCTGTTGTTTCAAGAGTGCCGGCGACATATTCATTGTTCGCGTCCTGTTGGTTATCTCGCGGTTTATTTTCTTGTATTTCATAATGGCGCTGATGAGTTCTTTGCCTTCGGTTTCGGTCATCAGTGTTAGGCGCTTTTTCCCAATTGTCCTTTCGGCGAATTGCCGGAATTCGTGAGTGTAATCGCCTTCCCACTGGAACGGAGTGTTTTTCGCCAATACCGCGATCATTCTCTTTTGTTTGGTGGTAAGGGGGTTTTCTATGGGGGCGCCTTTTATTTCTTGTCCTATCAGTTCAATTCCGATTTTCGTGACCTTAATGTAGTCCGATACTTTACTCCACGGGAGTTTCTTTATCTTTCCTGCTTTATATCCTCCGGTTTCAAGGTTGGTGATGATTATTTCTTTTCTCGGAACAAATTTAGACGAGGCTACGCCAGCCGGGGCCACCATGCGAAGGACTGTCATACCGGGCATTTCGGCGAGTTCATTTAGTCTCCGCTGCATTTCGTCGAATTTCAGGTATTGCGACCAGTCGTATATGACGCGTGGGAATACTGACGCCGGTTCTGAATTAAAAAACATAAAGGATATTCCCTTTTTATTTAATTGTTCCAGCTTATCGAGCAGTTCCATAAATCCGGCGGGTCTTTCGAAGTTGGCGCCGTGCTTGTATCCTGATGTCCAAAGATATGGAGGGTCAAGTATAAGTAGAGTTTTTTCCGCTTTGTTCTGTGGAAATTTTAGGGCTTCGTCTATTATTTCTATGGCGTCCCTTTGTTCTATATTTGCTTTATTAAGTTTCCGGCTGTATGGGGTTATGGAGTTCCATATTTCGTGGACTTTGGTTGGAGATATTTTTGTTGTAGTGTCACGCCCTGTGTTGTTTTTTAATATCGTTGCGGCTGTCCATAGTTCATCGGTCGCCCAATAATATTTGCCGAATTTCTCTTTGAGATGATTCCACCAATCTACAGGAACACTTTTCATGGGCATATGGATCCACGTGCTTAATTCGGCTATTCGCGCCTTTACGCCTTCCGGGTTGGTTTTTATGGTTGCCCATATCTTTTGCATGTCGGCGTCCAGTTCGTTGAGGTTTGTTTCGGCGTCCTTGAATAGTTCTTGCGCAAGCAGTGTCATATAACCCGAGCCCCCGAATACGTCATAGACATATTCAAAGCGGGATAGTTTTTCAAGTCCCGCGGCCGTCACTTTATTCAGTTCGCTTGGCAGGCCGAGAATGTTCAGGATATATCCAAGCATTTGGTCTTTTGCGCCAGCCCACTGCATTGGCGAGTTATCTTTCTTGAATTGTGTGTTTTCGACAGTTCGTCTGTACACCGCGACAGGCACTTTGCTGTTTCCAGTGGGTTGAATGATAGGGGCCTGCTCATCCCATTGTATCATAATTCTTGCCATGCGCGCTATTTCTTCTTTGACGTCTTTGCTTGTTATGCCGCCTTCCCTGTTATCCCTCAATGCTTTCTGGCCTTCAGGCGATGTAAAATAATGGTTTATGAAGTCATGATCTACCGGGCCGGCAACGGTCGGGCGTTTGCCTATGGGTTTCACTTTATGCAGGGCGTCTATCACGGTATTGAAATCATCTATCCCCATGCTCTCGGTATATCTGTCGGTTCCGCCTGTATCGGCGTGTGTGGCCTTATATGCTTTGGATCGGATATCTGCCTGGTTGAGCTTTTTTTTGACGAAATCCGGCAACGCGTCCCATTCTCCGCCCAATCCATCGGCTATCCATGCTCTCTGTGGTGGCGGTAACGACGGGTCTTCCGAACCTGTTACTCCGAATGGATTTTCGCCATGTTCTATCATATAGAAAAAATTTGTTTCTCTTTCTTTGTTCCAAATATTCAGCGCCTCTCTGGTTATTCCAGCCCATTCCCTTTGTATTTCCTCGTTTGTGGGAGTCAGGATATCCGTTTCTTCCGGTGTATGAAGATATGAGAAGTCACCGAGATTATCCTTTTCGTCTTCCGCTACGCGGAACGCGGGCTCGGCCAGTTCTGCTGTTATTTTCTTTTTCTCTCTGTTGTAAATGTTGTATTCAGTCACCCACTTGCTTTTTTTAATTCCGGCACTTTCGGGATTTTTTATGTTGAAATTCGATACTATTGTTATGTTGGAGGCTCCGTATTTTTTCTCCAATTTATCAAGCATTTCTTTTGATAAATCTTTTTCGTTTATCAGCTCTGCGGCTATTGTATTCTGCTGTTTTGTGGTGAGTATAGCCACCGCCATTTTAGCGTCTTTATTGGTTAGCGCCATAAATGAATTGGCAATATCGTTTATTGATTTTATGCTGCTCTCTACTCCACTCCAGTCTTCGAGTTTTTGCGTCTGCTGTTTCAGACGCTCGGAGCCGTCTTTTCCGATAGAAGTGTATGTCTTATGGTCGGTGATTATATGTCCCGCGAATTTTGGTATTTTTGTCAGAGCTTTCATTAAAATTCTGTCATTGGTGCTGGCCTCAGGGTTGCCGGACGGATGGTTATGTCCTATCCAAAAGTTTACTATATTGGGGTCGGCCTTCATATCCCTTGAGAGTATCGGGTATAGCTCTTTTACATCCACATAATCCACGGCGCCGCTGGAGAATACTTTGTATGTAATTATTTTCCCGGTCTTGTCCGTGTATATTATTGTGAAATGTTCTATCCCTGGGTGGCGAATAAGATTGACGAATTTCACGGCGCTTTTGTCGTCAGTTATTTTCCAGCCCTCGGTCTTTATATGTTTGATTTTTATTTCCTTTAATACTACCTGCTCTCGCTCTTTGTTCAGATCCATATTCTTAATCATTTCCAGCGCGCCGGCGTCTCTTTTTTTCGTAGTTCCGAAGGTGAGTTCAGTTTGCACTGTTTCCGTTAGCGCCCTTTTATGTTCGAAAAGCATTGTTATTTGTTCGTCGGTGGCTTCGGTTGTAATTCCGGCCCGGGCTTTCATCTTGCTTATGGCGATATCTATTATTTGACCGACTCTTGTTTTTGATATTTTAAATTCATCGGCAATATCGCGCACATTCATTGTACTGCCGGATGTCAGTCCATATTTTAAATCAATTATTTGGAGCTCTCTTTCGGATAGTCCTTTCGTCAGGTGAGAAACCCTGTCTTTAATTTCGGTTATTTCTACCTGCCGCGCCTCTGTGCCGGGTAATGTTTCAATATAGGTCGTTTTCTGCCCTTCTTCCTGTTGTTCAAGTTTTTCCATGCGGGTTAATTGTGTGGAGAGCAATTCATCTATTTCTTTATTTAGCATTCCGGTTCTGGCGGCGATGCGCGATGTTGGCGGTATTCTATCAACTATTCCGGTGTCCTGTTGAATTTCAAAAATTGCTTTGTATACCCTATTGAGCTTTCGGCGCACGGACTGTGGATAGGTTATAAGGTTTTTCTGCCGAGCTATTTCCTCTCTTATGGCGGAGCGTATAGATTTGTAGGCATATGTTGAAAATTTCGTTTCCCCGGGGATATAATTTTTATAGGCCTTCATGGTTCCTATATTTCCGGCTTGTACGAGGTCTGCAAATGATATTGAAGGATTGCCGCGCTGTTCGGTTTTGGCTATACTGGATATCAGCCGTCCTACGCTTGCCTGCTTTCCCTGCGCGATTTCCTCTTTTGTGAGCTCTGCCGTGCCGAGTATTCGCGCCGTTTCCTCTTGTTCGGCGGTGGGGGCAACGTATTCTTCTTCGGGCGCTTCTTCTGATACAATGGCGGGCTTAACCTCTGCGGGCTTTGCTGCGGGAGATACTGCGGCGGGCATAAGCACCTGAATATCAAGATGTTCCCTAAGTTCGGGGTTTTTCTTTACGAGGTCGATAATTTTGTTTTTTAAGGTTTCGCCGGACGCATATCTGAATGCTTCTTCTCCCACGCTTTTGAAGTATTCTCCGGCGGCTTTTACGGCGCTGTTTATCGCGCCTGTGATGTCATTCAGCACGGCGTCAGGGTTCGGCATTTCAGCCGTTGGTTTTGTCGGCAAACTTGCCCTTGTTTTTATCAGGTCGTCAATCTGCTCAAGGGCTGTTGAGGCGCCCTTCGGTGTTTTGATTTTCCCGATTCCACCGCCACCCCATTGACCGAGCCGCGCCTTTACCTCTCCGCCTGTTATTCCCTCTGATACCCTTTGCACAGGTGCTTTTTTTACCTGCCCCAAGATTTCCTTTGCCAATAGTTCGGTTCTCTTTTCTGCGCCAGCGCCCTTTATTTTTTGTATTAACGACGTCACGCGGGATTTTTCCCATGTCTTGCCTTTTTCGTATAAACTTCTCCATACTCTATCTGCGGCGCCCCTACCAAATTTATTGTCCACGTTGTAAAAAAACTTCCTGATCGCCACCGCGTCGGCTTCGGTATATTTCGGCAATACATCGGCGAGCTTTCTTTCCGCTAATCCCGCGCGGGATAGTTTTCCGAGCACTCCGGGGCTGTCCACGAATTTTTCCGCAATAGCATTTACTCCGGTTACTCCTGCCCGCCTTATCATCCCTATACCTTTCGACCATAAATAAAGTTCGGCGAGTTCCTTGGGATTGGTTATGGTATCAAGAGCCCATGCTGTCAAATCTCGTCCGGCGTAAGCGACAAAGTTTTGGAATACACTTTTTGTTTGTGGCTCATATCCCTCTCTTAATAAATCTCCGAGAGTTTGTCCTTTTTGAATTGCGTCTGTGGCGGTCTGCATCGATGTCAGCAAATCTTCGCCCTTGATTATTTGTTCGCCCACTTTGTAGATACCCGTAAAACCGGAAGCCGCGGTCGCTCCGCCTTCTACGGCGCCCTGCCACATCATCTTTGCCATTTCCCCCGGCTGTACCGACTGCCTTAATTGCTCCACTTGCTCTGGTAACATTTGCGGTCCGGGCTGTGGCTGCATTTGTTGAGGCACGGGCATTGACGGCATTTGCATTCCCTGCTGTTGTGGTGTCGGCATTTGCATTGCCTGCGGTATTTGTATTGCTCCCGGCGCCTGCGCTATGGGCGGTTGTATTTGCGGCGGTTGCTGGAATACATCCCGGCGCGGGCCGCCTTCGGGCATGGGTATAAATTGTTCCTGCGGAGTTTGCGGCATTGTCCCGGCCTGCCGTTGCCGTTCCTTTTCCACTTGGATTTGCTCCGGGGTCAGTCCGGCGTATGGTTTGGGGGTCTGTTCTTCCTGTATTCCAAGGAATTCATCTGCGGACGGTTTGATACCGAGGAATGCGTCAGCCGACTGCGCTTTTCGCTTCGGCTTTATTCCCAAGAATTCATCCGCTGATAGAGCCATTATTTGAACCCGAATTTCAGCAACTGTTGCTTTGCCTCGACAGCGGTTATTTTATTTTCGGCAAACGCCTTCTTTATTTCATTTGCCGATTTATAGGTTGTCTTCTGCGATTTATTCAGTTCTATTCCGTATGGTGTCGCTGCCTTTTCGACAAACGGGTTCCATTTTCCTTTTCTCGCCTGTGCGGGTTTTATATTTTTAATCTGCTTCTTGATAGCGACAACGCTGGGGTCACTTTCCGAAATGCCGTAATCCCTTGCCATGTCAGATATCACCATATTCGGGTCAGAGCTGGTTACATCAAGCGTTTCTCCCTTTTTATTCTTCCACCAGCCCCTCTGCAGTGATGTGGCAATATCCTGAACGGCCATTCGTCTTTTGCGCGCCGCTTCTGTTTCGGCTTTTGGAGTTTGGCTTTCCAACAGCGCCTGCATGTTCCTTATCAGTGTCAGCGCCTTTGATGTCTGTCCGGCGCGAGCGTCAGTTATCGTTGCCTCTGTTGGTGTCAGCCCGGTGCCGCGATATTGGCCTACGGGATTGAGGGTATTGCCGAGCCGTGAAAGAAAGCCGCCTGTCTGTGGCGCCTGCCTCTGTTGCATAATAGCGGGCGCCTCCATTGAAGGGAGAGCCATTTCAAGAGCGCCTGTCAGATTTCCGCCCTCAACGAGTTTCATAATTTCGGGCAGTTTCTTTTTGTCGGTTTCCTGACTGACCTGTGAAGCGTATTGCTTCATCAGTTCGCCTTCATATTGCTGTTTTTTGAGGTTGTTCAGCGTTTCAAGGAATTGTGACACCGCCTGCACATTCTGGTTCCACGGGCTTTGCTGTATGTTTCTATTTGGCATTATTCCTCCTTAGAACAGTCCCAATTGCTTAAGCGTCGCTATCATGGTGGCGGTCTGCCCTGCCGCGCCCATACCCGAGGCGAAGGGCGTTTGCCCCTGCTGCTGATTACTTGAATAATACGGAGTGCCTTTTAATGTTCCCGCTATTTCAATGGGTAACATCGTCTGCCCATACTGTTGCTGATACAGAGCATTTAATTTGTTCTGCTCAATCTCTCTGGGTAGTCCGCCATACATCATCCCCATTTGTGCTTTATAAAGTTCCGGTGACTGCTGTGAGTATTGCATAAGCTGTGGTATCGCCGCGAGTTGCCGTCCTCTTTCGGTTTCGGCTAATCCGCCGAGCGTTTGCATTCTGCCTGTGCCATATTGCGAGCGGAGTGTTGCTTCTGTCCGGCCGGACGGCTCGGAATAAAACATACCGCCCATTTGTGAGCCTCTGCGAAGTCCGCCTACTGCCTGTTCTTCATCAGCCATTGACCCTTCCCTTAATGCCTGCCAGTAAGGTGATGTGTAGGGGTCGTATGCTTCTCCAGCGACCGTCTTTTCAAGCTCTGACAGTCCTGTTTGATATCCTGTGCCAGTGGGAGCGGCCATATACTGTTCGAGCATTGATTGCGCGCTTCCCTCTACTCCGGTCATTCCCGCGACGCCTGCCGTGGGAATTGTGGGAGCATTACCCTGTAGCAAAGCCAAGAGGTATTTTGCCGCGGCTTCCTGTTCCGGGGTTTGGAGCGCCTGTGGCTGATTCATTTTGTCCGCCAGACTTTTCTGTCCCTTGTATCCTGCATAAGCCGAAGCTGCTATTGCTACCGCTAACCATGGAAATGCCATAATATCCTCCTATAGCAGTTTTTCAACCACTCTATATAATTCTTTAAACCCCTTCAGGTTCTTCTTCGTTTTAGCGTGAATTTTTGTTATATCCAGTGTCCGCGCGAAATCTTCAATAACTGTCATAAATTCGATATCCATTCCGTCTGTCCACATTGAATCTATCCATATGTGATTATTTTCGAGGTTATTCATAATTGTTATAACGGCGTATCCGTTTATTTTGTCGGGGCTGTCATCTTTCGGGGCTACGAGGACGAATGTCTGCCTGCTGGAAATTCCGATAAGCATATACTTTAGAAATATGCCGGCATTCATTTCTTTGTCTTCTGAAAGTTTCAGCTTTCTGCATACCTCAATGAGGTGCGCTGTCTTTGTCGTCAGGAAAATTGTTTCTTTTTGTTCACTCATAAATACTCCTTCAATAATTCTATAATCCGATTTCTGTCGTTATCGGTATAGTTTTCCACATAGACTATATTTTCTTCTATCGTAATTTCGCACGAGATACCGTTGTCGGAGAGATGAGCTTTCGCCTGTCCGGCGTCTTTCTCGGTTGATATTGTTAGATTGATTTTAAGCATTTAATTTTATCCTTAGTTCGGCGAATCCGTTATAATAGTAATTTGTTCCGCCGTCGGCAGAAATCATCACGCCTGACTGATATGCGCCGCCGTCCGCTCCGTCAAGGTAGAGTTCTGTTATAGGCACGGTTACTGAATCATACCAATACGCCCAGTCTGTGGTGGCGTTGGTTCTGACTGTTCCGTCGTATGGGTTTCCATTCTGTCCGCTAAACCTTATTTTCCCCGATACTGTATTCGTGCCGTCGCCTTTTAATCCAATGACGCAATGGTATGCTGCTGACGCTACTTTTGTGCCGTCATTCCCGAAATAGTTCGGCGCTCTGCCGGAAACGGGCAAACGCAGTTGCCATGATGTAACACTTGAACTGCCCGACCCTTCTGCCGACCGCATTGTATTTGACTGAACTGTGCCTCCACCGTCAGCTGATGAAGATACCCTTATCATATCGCCGTAGAGCAGTTTGATATAACTGTCCAATGATTCAGATGTCAGCTTAAGCGCTTTGATTGTGTCTTCAAGCGTTTCGACTTTTGAGAAGTCAGGCAAGATGATATCTTTCGGAAGACGCATTCTATCTCTCCCCGCTCAAATTGAATTTCAGAATACAGCCCAGAAACCGGAAGTCGTTAGCGCCCGATACTTTTATCAGGAATGTCTTCCCGCGGTAATCTATCGGCAGGTCTTTTATAATTATTGCTTCATCTGCGGTCGCTTCAAGTGAAACATCGCCGGCGTTCTGCCAGGCGGGCTGGCTGTCGCTTTTTACGTATACGGTGGCGGTCTGCCCTGCCGCGCCCTTTTTGAAATATAGCTGAATATGCAGTAGGCGCTTATTCATCACCAGCATTTGCTTATCGGCGAGGTCTGTCGTCAGCACAAAATATCCGCTGTAAGCCGCGCCGTTGTCAAGCACCGCCTCATGCAGGGCGTAAGTGTAGCCGGAATAGTCGGCGCCGAGGTCTATACCAAATCCGACCATTGCTTCGCGGGTGTCCCACTTATCCCAGGCCCAAGTGTCCCATGTGGCGAAAGGCAGGGTGTCCCATGAATATACGGCCTGCCGCGCGTAATTCCCGAAAGCCGATATTGCCATGTCCACCGTTCCCCACTTTCCTGTGGCATATGTCAGAACCTTGTTATTTGTGGTTGTTGCCGTGCCATAGGGTATTGCCCACCATAGCTGGTCGTATTCCGCTATGTATTGACCCCGTATTGTGCCGATATAGCTGGGATTGATGGTTTTTGCCTCTGTATCTATGGGAAGTGAGATTTCGCCCGCAGAAAGCCCTCTAAACGTGTAATTTGAGGCAAAGAAGTATAGTTCGCCCGAAGCGTCGTTTATTATGCTGTCCGGTGACTGACAGCCAACCTTGAGTGAAAGCGGGCTCATATTGAAGATATCGGTGCTTGCCACGAGCCACATTCGATAATAGCTCCGCTCTTTGAAGATTATGAGGTTTCCCTGATATGCGCCGAAGCCTGTGATGAAGTCGCCCTTTCCTACTTCGGCGGATCCGGCGTCCCCTGTGTTCCAGTCGGTTTCATCTCCAAGGTCGCACCAACGCACCCTCTGCGGAAATACTGTTCCGTTCTCTGTGGTAAAGCCGAGGAATAAGTAATTTTCGTATGTGAAAACATATTTTGCTTTTGTCAGATATGTCGCGGTCGCATATTCTATGCCGGAGGCGCTGTCGAGCGGGTCGAAGCTCGTGCTTATGCTCCAAACCTGCACCTTGTCCACGTTGTTTGTGAGTATGACCTGATTGTTGAAGCTGACGGAGCTCCAATATTCGCAGTCGCTGGCGCAGGTGAAGACGTCGGCGGCGTCGTATATTTTGGTTGCCGGCACCCAGCGGTATACGTGTTTTTTTGTAAATACGAGCAGGTATTCCACTCCGGTGTCCTCCGTTATAAAGCGGTGGTAATGGATTATGGGGTTGGCGTCCGGTGTTTGTGTTATATCTCCGCTTGTGTCAAGCAATTCCGGCAGTCTCATTTTCAGGCGGTGGATTTCCCCCCAGCGGATTATCGTATTCTCGCTGTCCGTGGTGTATGCCTTTGACAGGAGGATAGACGGAATGTCCGTTCTATTTCCTGCGGTCGGCGACATTATACTAAAGTTGTGTGACTGCATTATGCATTAACTCCAAACGCTATAAACGTATAGGTTATTCCATTACCGTTTGCGTAACCAGAAGTATTTAATGTAAAACCGTCGGCATCGAGAGATGTCACAATACCGGTTAAGTAGTGTGCATCGCCACCTGAAATTTTTGTATACGCCCCATCCTGATTGGTTTTAAAGACAATCGCGGCTCCGGCTCCCGAACTCTGATACCATATCACTAAAAATATCGGTTGAAACCCTATCGCGGTCGCTCCATCCGTAGTTGTGATAGAATGTGCGGAGCCGCCATCGCCTGTATATTTGCCAACCGCAATCCTCGCCGAACCGGCAGCAAGTTTGGACAATGCGATTGCCGCACCAGCCGCCACGCTTGCGTTGACCACTGCGTCGGAGGCGAGCTTATCTGCCGTAACTGCATTGGTCGCTAACTTTGTAGCAGAAATTCCAGCATTTTTAACATTCAGTTTCCCTGCCGTCTGTTCTATTGTGACATCGTCAACAATAGCCGTTCCCGCTTTCTCAATATCCTTTGCCTCAATGTTCAGGCATTGCTTTGCGTTTACGGTGTCACGGACGGTCAGTTGCTTTATATAATTTCCCTCATCTTTGAAATGAAGTTCGGCGATACTTGACGCTTCCAGTGTGTAGAGAGCGCCTTTGTCAGTTCCGGGTACTGGCGCAGATGTCTGTTGTCGCAGGGTTACTTTCTTGTGTTCGCCTGTATCGGCGTTGTCAAAAGTCGTGCCGCTCGCCGGCATGTAATGGTCTACCGCTAATCGTTCCTGTATTGCCGCTTTAAGTTCGCGAATGCGATCATCTCCGGCTGACGGGTCGTCAGTGCCCGCAGGTTTTGATGTATCAAAAGTTGTGAATGCCATAATTGCCTCCTATATATTGTTGCCCTTCAAAAAGAACATAGGTTCGTCAAGGGCGTCTTTCCGCTTCTGTATTTCAGCTTCGTATAATGTCATATGTGAAGACACGGCTGTCCAGTCCTCGTATTTCTCGCATATTTTTGCGAGTACTCCCTGATAAATGCACTCCCTGAACAGTTCGCCGAATTCTATGGTGTCCACGTCATTCGGGTGGAATATGGAATAAAACATCGTCAGCGTATAAACTTTGTCGGGGTTCGGGTAGAGCCATATAAAATCATTCTTTATTGAGTATTCATTCGGTTCGCTTGTTCCCGTAACTTCCGCTATTTTCTTTTGAAAATTCTCAAATGTTATTTTGTCAAGTGGTGTGGCGTCGTCAGCTTTTATGACGGTCATATCCTTGAAGTCGGCAGGCACGGCGTAATAGTTTGTGCTTGCCGTGGTATCTGCGGTCGCTTCCTTATTTATGAAATTGGCGCGGGTACTTATATCATAGAGCACTGACCTTATTTCTTCGTCTATGTCGGTTTCAGCCCTGTTAAGACGCGAATTTATTATTGCCAGAATTTCAGATTTTTCTATTGCCATTGATTGTTACCTCCGTGGGGGAGGCCACCCATTGCTTTTACACAAAGGGCAACCTCCCCGCACAATACTTTACTGGCTACCGTTCTTCCCGAGGATATACCAGTTTCCAGCAACACCTGCGGCCCCCGCGTCATTGTATAGGACAACGAAGTCGTTATCCGCGTCAATGCCGTCGTAGGCCACACTCGCGCCGGCCAAATCTATCTGATCAGTTCCCGAAGGAATGACTGAATAGATATTTGACCCGCCGGTGTTCTTAATCATCACACAGCCGTTGTCAATCGTGTTTGACGAATACGGTAATGTAAATGACGCAGGCAATGTCTTCGTGGAAATGTAGATTTTCCCCATATCCGTTGTGGTTATGGTTGAGGAATCAAACACTACCGCGATTGTCGCCAGTGAATGGAAACCAATCTGCCCGGTTCCGGCACCCCAGTCGACACTGTCAGTGTCAATGGTGTTGTCGGCAATCACTTCGCCGTCAAGATTTCCGGTCGCATTCACGATTGTTATGTTACCGCTGCCGGCCTCAATAGTGGACGCTGTGTCTATAACCCCAGACGCCTCTACCGTTCCAACATCAATACCATAAGTCACCGTTGCGTCCCTGAACGTAGGGTCGCTCGCTGTCGTTAAATCCTGTCCGGTATTGTAGGCCAGTTGCGTGTCAGTTACGCTGTCGCTCACCAAGTCAGCTCCCGCTACAGAGCCGGCAGGGAAGTCAAGGCTTGTCACCACTGTTAAGGTGGCCGCGGTTACACCGAATGTCGCTGTCACATTTCTGTGGGTAACATCATCGGTGGTCTCGACGTCCTGGTTCATAGCGTAAACTTCATTCGCACCTTGCCCTGTGTTGATCGTGGCCGCGTTACCCGCGCCTGTGAAGGTGAAGGTCGCTCCTGTTACGCCCCACGTCGCCGCAACATTTCTGAATGTTACTGCGTCAGTAGATTCCACGTCCTGGCTCATGGCGTAGAGCTCGTTTGCTCCCTGGCCTGTGTTTAGTGTTGCGGCCGCAAGTGTGCTTGAAAAAACACCTGTGGCGGCGCCCACCCCGTAGGTTGCCGTGACATCGGAGGCTGCAATAGTCCCCGATACAGTAATGGCTTCATCAACCACAATTGTCGTCCATGCTTTCGGAAAGACAATCCTGTGCTTTGTCACTGGCATACTTGACCATTTCATTGTTCTCGTTATTGTCGGCGTATCTACGACAATGACATTTATGGAAGTCTCCTTTGTGAAGAAGGAAACAAGTCCATTTGTCGTGAAGTAGATAGGATTGGTTTTTGTGCCAATCCCCTGCCCATCGGCTTTGATCGTAACTGAAGAATCAGAGGTGTTGTAAATATACGCATTCAAGCCCCCCGTTATGGGGTCGCCGTTCTCGTCCACCACAGTGAAGTTGTAATTCACATATGGTGCTCCGACTGCAGCAAAGGCAGCGACAGACAATAAGAGAGTAATCACTAAGGCTTTAAAATAGCTCATAGTTTTATACCTCCCAGACCTTAGTCCTCTACGATTGCAGTGTCAACGGCTATGACTCCGAAGTCTTCGCTGTTGTACTCTGTTTTCTTTACGCCATAGATCATGTCCGTGGCTACGCCAGGCACTCTGCCGTACTGGAACATTTTCTCATACCACGCCAGATACTGCGCCCAGCCGATAACTCCGGCCTGTGCTCCGCAGAAAAGTGCGCGGGCTGTGGCAATACCACATACGTCGCCGGCTTCAAAAGATTCGCCCAAAGCTCTTGTGAGAATTCGGTCGTACTCATGAACAACGACGTTGTCCCATACTCCGTCAGCGCCATCGAAGATAGGATTCTTGCTCCCTCTCCAGTTGGCATTACGCTGCGCGTTCAGCCAGTCGGCGTCTGCCCGCAGAGATTTGTTCTGAAGCGGGCTGATGAGTATCACGTACATTTCTTTTCCGTCGACCATGACAGGTCTGATTTTCGGACTTGCGGCTTTCGCTTTTCTCTTGATGAGCGATATAACCTTCGTTCCGAACAAATGGTCGGTTGAGCTGGTTATAGCAGCGTCAGAGGCAAGGTTTGCTGTTACCACGCCCGCGGAAGTCTGCCCGCCGTACCACACACGGTTTGTGCTCGGGGCGTTGACGGCAATCGTTCCGGCGGCATTGGCAATGCCGGAAAGGGCGTAAACCATGTCTTCATCAAGAATTTCAGCAGCCCAGTCAGCGAGTGCGTCTTTGGCTTCCGCTTTGATGTTGTATGCAGTCCTCTGCAACGTCATCTTACCGGCGGCCTTAACGGCATTCATACGTAGGTCAACAACGACCTGATCGTCATAGAATACCATCGCCTCCTCGGCTGTCTCGATGTCGGAATCTCCTGTAACGCCGGCACCGGAGAGTTTCATCCGCAGACCGAAGGTGATTTTGTCGCCCTTCGCTTTGGTGAGTTCAGATTTTACCTGAAAAATGGATGAATCTTTCGTGCTTGAAAATTTGCTCAAATACATCTGCTTGAGCGCCTGCTTCATAAGAATCGCTGACCATTTTGTGATAGTCGCGGCATTCCCTGTCAAAAATTGTGTATCTGCCATTTTATTTACCTTTTTCCTTTATGAAATCATTTGGCGTTGGCTTCGTCTTCGCGTATGGATTTTTCAAGTTCAGAGGTGTCCATAGCCATTAATTCTGTTTGGCTTAAATCCTCTAAAGCTCCGCCGCTTTTAACTCCGCCTTTCGGTATAAAACCGCTGCCACCTGTTTTCATCTTCGCGAGAAGTTGTGAATTTGTGGAGTTGGCGACACGTTGAGCTATTTCGGGGTCGGTCAGTCCTATCTTATATGCTTCCTCGGCGGGGTTTTTAGAGTTGTTTATCACGGCCGCATAGCCGGGATTTTTAGCAACAATTCTTTTCCACCCTTCGAGTACTGACATAAAATCAAGTCCTTCTCCGACCTTTGCGACAGTAAACTTTTCTTTCGCAGCTTCCTCGGAATCCCGCATTTTACGGGTAAATTCCGCCTGACGCTGTTTCTTGTCATATTCCTCTGTCTGCTCACTTGCCTGTTTCAGAAGATTTTTTACGGCTCCGACGGTCAATAACTCATCGTCAGATTTTCCCTCCAGTGTTCCCCCGGAGTTCGGGTTTTTTTTGCCCGCAAGTTCTTCTGATAACATTCCATTCTCCTCCCTTAAACGCGCGAGTTCTTCGTCTGCTGAATGGCGAGCATTACGCTCTTTCTGATTATCAGCGATGAGGCCTTTGAACCTTTCATCGTCCTCTACTCTATAACCAGTTTCCGCCAGCTTTTCAAAAAGCTCTTTTCTCACATCTTCGGGTGTTCTTCCCTTCCCATCATCTTTTAATCCATCTGTTCCATCAGCCATTTCGGCCTCCTTCCTTGCTTTGGGTGCAAGTTACCCTACCATGCTTTAGCATGTTCATCAAGCCCCCGGAGATTGTCCGCCCGGTTGCGGGCCACCCTGATTCTGCGCTTGGGCGGCTTTGGCGTTCATAGCGTTTGCCTGCGATTGGATTTTGATATCCTCGCGCTGTTTTTCTTCCTGCTGTTGCTGTTGTATTCTTGCTATGATTTCTTTCTTATTCGGTATATCGCTCATTTCAAGCAACACGTCCATTGGTATTGGCATGCCGGCCTTGGCCGCTTCCAAGAGCATTGAGAAGTTCGACAATCTTGTGGTCGGCGAGTGCTGGCTCTGCGATACCTTAATGCCATATTTCCCCGCGGCTCTGTGCTTGAGCAATTCTATATCAAATTCCGGCACTCCGGCATTGATTGCGATATCTTTTATTTCGATATCCGTTAATGACCCGCTTTTCCTTATAAAGTCTACGAGCGTTTCATTAAACATCTGCTGGGTATAGCGGAAATTGTCGAATATGATTTCCGAAACCAGAGCACCCTGCGCTTTGCGTTCCTGCATGGCTATGCCGGAATCCGATCGTGATGTATCTTCCGCGCGCAAGTCGGCATTGACGCCGGATATAATTTTGATGTTGGCGGCGCCGTATTGTGAGGCCGCAAGATGTCCGGACGATAGTGTCGTAGGCACGATACGCTCCGGCTTTTTGTTGAGCTTGTAATGGATGTTGGCTCCGGGCTTTGACGCGAAGGCTGCTACTTCCTCTTTGGTTTCTACTTCCCAGCCTTCGGGGCCGATAAAGCCGGAGTTCGCGGAATGGTTGAGGTGGTGCAGAAGCTGTGAATACCGCTTATTGAGCTCGCGCTGCGGATCCTTTAGGTTGTCAACAGCCCCCAGGGGGTCGCCATCTATCCAATACGGGCAAAATCTCTTTATAGGATAGGCGCTTATTTCTTCGCCGTAGGGGTTATCTTCGTGTTCGAGCTCGAGTTCGCCGACCATTGTGGTTCTATGAAGTATCGGTATAATCCTTTCCTGAATAGTCCAGCCGGAGCCGAGTTTCGATTTCATAATCGCCGCCACCTCGTCCATTCTGCTTTTATTTATGAGCTGGACTTCAAGCGACGCTTTGTTGATTAGGAAACTTCGGCGCTCATAGGTGCGCCAGAAGTATTTTCGGATTTTGTATCGTATTTTATTGGGGTTTTTTGTTTCGTCGTCCGTAGCGTCCTGATAGGTGTCGGTTTCGAAGGATATCGTCTGCACGTCGTCAGGTTCGCTCTGCGCTATGGCGTCAAGCCCGATGTTAAGTTCTTTGACTTTCGGGTATGCGAGCCGGATAGCCTCTTTGTCCCACCAGAAGGTACGGATTATGTATTTGCTGGTATTGAGGTCATAGTTCTCACAGTTAGGGTCTTCAATTATACTGAACGGGGAGTATCTCTCCATTACTATTTCACCGTTTACCGGCTCGTCGTCGTAGGTTATGTCAAGGCCGAGCCAACCCTTGGCGGTTACGAGGCCGTCAAAGAAGGCCATTGAGGTGAGGTATTCGCCGTTTGATTCGTCGGTGACGTTCTTTGCGGCCGCGGTGAGCACATCGGCGAGCTCTTTCATTCCACCTTTCTTGGGGAATACTTTTATGTCCTGTTTGTTCTGGCGTTGTATGCCTGAAATAAGATTAACTGTGGGGAATATATGGTTGAATGTTAGGTGAGGTCGGTGTTCGGCGTCGAGGATATCCACATCTGTTTTTTCCCATTGAATTCCCTTATAAAAGGATTTGTTTTCTTTGGCCTTTGTGCGCCATCCGTCATTTCCTTCTTTGCCCTCTTTCCAAAATGACTTTAACTGTCGCTGTCTGGTGTCGTAGGTGCTCATATTTTATCACACTTCACTGGTTCATACCGCATATAACCCCCTTACTTTATAGAATAGTATTAAATACTATTCTTGTTTTTCTTTAACATATGCGATAAAACTTGTCAATAGGGAAAAATATAGCGCAGTGAATTTCGGGGAAAATTTAGAGTAAAGTACTTGACAAGCTTTCGGAAAATGCTACACTGTTTATAGGTCGGTGGTTATTACGGGCACGACTTATTTATTTACTTATTATAATCTAACAGGCCATCGCAGAGCCGTGGTTATCCGGCCCCCACTTTTTCTTCCATTCTTTATATTTTTTGTCGCTCTTTACATGGTTGTCCGGTTTTACATACTGGCGGGCGAATAGTCCCATGACATAAGTGTCCCCACGATCGGGGGAACGGCCTAATTTGGTGCGCAAAGCGTCCTTCGGCTCTATAAGTATGCGGCCGGAGCGCATTGTCTGTTTAACGGTGGTTAATTGCTCTCGCAGGATGTCGTCCTTCCATGTCAGGAATATGTCACCCATTGAGAAGGCCTCTCCGGCCTCAATCCATATTTGGGCGCGGAGGTTATAATAAATATCGGGGACGCCGTGGGGCTTACCGTGCCGGCTGTCAATATCTATGACAACCCGCCCCATATCGGCAAGGGCCGCGTTTACTCCTGTGCCAATTCCGATACAGTCGCCGGCGTAGGTGTTGACTTCGTGCTTTTCCATGAATATATTTATCATTCCCGCGGTAACCATCGGATTTTTCTTTTGGAATATAAGGGCGTCTTTTATGTCGGTGTCTTCCATATAATAGAATACGGATTCATCTCCGCCATCGGCAGGGTCGCCCACTACAAAGCGCCGGACGCCTTCTGTCTGTGTTATTGAATGCTTGTATGCGTTCTCAAAGTCCGATATTGAAATAATGGAATCCACATCTTCGGTGGGTATTTCTCCAAGGACGCGGGCTTTATATACGTTTGAATCTCTGCCGAATTTATTTGCTATTTCCATCTCAAATTCCTGACCCGACAGTCCGGGGATTATTTCTTTTCCGGCCTTAAAGTTCGGGGTGTCCATGACGGATATCGTTATTTTGTTAAATTTGGCGTCTTTGAAGCACTCCACGAATTCTCCGTCGCATGATGTTGGGTTGCCTACCGCGAGGAAATGGCAGTTTCCGGCTGTCATAAGGCCGTTTGAGGCTCCCCATATGGGGGATAGTATTCCGGCGGCTTCGTCAAAGATGATGAGTATATTTTCGTTATGGAAGCCCTGGAAGCGCGTGGCCTGCTGCGTCACCGTATCGCTCTTTGTCGCAAAGCCATAGGCGAACCATTTTTCCGCGAGCTCGAGCTTTGTTTTCGTCATGTGGCCGCCGAGCGGTATTTTGGCGTTTGTGTGGGCGTCGCGGATTTCGCGCCATAGCACTTCCTCTACCTGCGGTTGACTGGGCGCAGTGGTTATAACGGTGGCCTTGGGGCCGAAACAATATAAGAACCATAAGGCGAGGCGTGAGGCGAGATAAGTTTTACTGACGGAATGGCCGGCCTTTACTGCCGTGTATTTGTTGTTTAAGACGGATCTGGCGGTTTCTCGCATTTTGTCCCAGACGTATTCTTCCTCAACGTCAAGGACGTCGATTAAAAATCTTATGGGGTCTTTTTTATACTTGTTTATAATCCAGGATGAATCATTTATTTCCATTCACTCTTTTTTCTTTGTTGCGGCCTTGACCATGTCCGCGAATGTGAAGTTGCCTTCGAATTCTTTCTTGTCTTTCCAGCCCATGTTTTTGAGAGCAAAGATGTCTCCGCCGGCCCGCCCGGGGTCTTCAGACATATGCTTCTCATATCCATTTTCCACGAAGGCGTAAGCCCATGTTATAATTTCGTGATACTTATTTGTATTTTTGTCGCGCCATGATCGTATGGTGGTAGAGCTGACGCCGGCCGCGAGGGCCAGTCCTGATATCAGGGCGTGTTTTTTATTGGTGGTGCATTCCTCGAAGTAGGCGATGAACCTATTTTCAAGTTCGCGCGCCGATTTGACGGGTTTCTTTCTTTTATCAATAGCCATAATCCCTTATAACAGTTCAGCATAATCCTGTCAAGTACTTTCATACAACCTCAATCGTTATCGGGTATAATGCTTCCGTCTGTTTGCGCTTAAGTTTTCCCATAGGCACATCCAATCCCTTGACTTCTATAAAATGCACCGTGCCGTCTGCGTGAAACTCAACGAAGTCAACTCGATATTTGACATTCCCCGGAAGGTCTATCGGGACTTGTCGCAGAAAAAATATAACTTCTCCCGACGACTTTCTTAATTTCAAATCTGAATAATACTTGGCTTCTTTTTTACTTCCAAATTTTATGCCGTCGCGCTCCGTTCTTATGGCGTTGAATTTGTGTCTGTTAAATCTCATTTGTTCTCCTTCTTCCTCAGCTTAAATATCTTCAGCCTCACCGACATACACTTCCCGCGGACGCTACACCGGCGTTTCGGGGTAAGGCATTGAAGGCTCGCCCGGCATAGCTGGCGACAGGAGCGTATCCTAAACCCTCCGCCGTGAATTAGTTTATCTGATTCTGTCAAAATAACCTCCCTTGGTCTGCCGCTTTAATTCCTCGCATAATTTCTATTGCCACCTGCGGCACGATTGCATTTCCGAGAGCCTTCAATCTTTCAACCCTGTGTCCGGCTTTCGTGAGCTTAAATCCGTCCAGTTCAACGGGTAGCCCATCATCCACTCCACAAAGCTCGGTTGCAACTTCAAGCCAGTTTTCATCCCAGGTTCTGCATTCGCTTCTGATATTGTCGGCATCAGAGATTTCTGTGCTTGCCCTTTCCCCTTTGTCATATTTCCGTGCGTCATTTCCGTGGTCGGAGTCGGGAGCATTGCTATCCTGTCCATTAATCCTATTGAATGACTGTTGGCCTTGTCCTTTGTTTTCCTTCTTCCTGTTTCCGTCAATTCCACTTGCTTGTGTTCCACTTCGTTTACTGTTGGTGTCGGGAGCATCAACGCCTTCTTCACTTCCTCCGCCAGAATCTTCCCGCCCTTGCCGTTCGGTCTGCTGCCCGGATTCCCTGCCTTCGGAGTCGGCAACATTGCCAACACATCCTTGACTTTTACTCCGAATCTCACTCCCTTTTTGTTCTCTCGGCTGAAACTCCCGTTCTTGAATACCACATTTTTTACCGGAGAACCCTCCGCTTCGCTTACTCTCGCTGTTGGCAACAATCCACACCCTATCTCTTCTGTGGGGAGCGTTGACGGCGACAGCTGGAATAACAAATGTTTGGACGGAATAGCCGACTTGCTCAAGTTCTCTAATAATTCCGTAGAGGATTCCGACTCCTCGCTTACTTCCTGTGTTTGTAACATTTCCGAATAAATCGGTTTCACTTGCCATTTCAGACTCACCTTCGTACTGTGCCATTGAGAGGATTCCAGCAACATTTTCGCCAATAATCCAAGTGGGCTTGAACTCTTTAATAACGCGCAACATTTCCGGCCATAGGAAGCGGTCATCATCTGTGCCTTTCCGCTTGCCGGCTTGGCTGAACGGCTGACAAGGGAAGCCTCCGGTGAGGAGGTCAATGCGTTGAAATTTAATATCTCCGGGTTGCTTAACACAAAATTCGTTGCTCCCTTTGCTTTCCAACTCTTGCTTGTCTTTCTCTGTATATGGTCTGCCGCGTTTGGTGTCGGCAGTAACCCCGTCACTACATTTTTCAGCGTTATTGAGTGTTTGCTGTCCGGCTTCTGCTGTGTTGACTTCCTTTCCCCTTCTTCGCTGTTCATCGCTTCTGGTGTCGGCAATAACTCGCTCC